>Ga0208560_1000014_pt1 | contig 26317 bp, 14 predicted proteins | sample Virmet3827_250_FD_185742 | JGI IMG/M metagenome (GOLD analysis project Ga0208560, IMG submission 185742) | Marine viral communities from the Southern Atlantic ocean transect to study dissolved organic matter and carbon cycling - metaG 3827_250... | ecosystem: Environmental > Aquatic > Marine >...
CCGCAGATCAGGAGATCAAGATGGATAATAAAGACATCGACTTGGAAGCTTTTGCAAAACAAGTAGCAGAAGATACTGCTGCAAAGATTGCTATGAAGCAAGCCGAGCAAAAAGCAGCTGAAGAAGCACAAGCTAAAGCAGCTCAGGAAGCTGAAGAAGCGAAAGCTTTAGAAGCTCAATCAATTAAAACTGTTGTAAACAGTGGTGTAGCGGAAGGCGTTGAGAAACTTATGGGCGACGTTGATGCTAAGCTGTCTGAAAAAGACGCAAACCTTCAAGAAGTTATGGAAACTTTCCGTAGCGAACTTGAAGAGAAGAAAGCAGAGATCGAAGCTCTTAATAACAGCAAGAAGTCATTCTCTGATCGTTCAGAGAAAGGCGATCTAACTGCATTTGGTAAAGAATTCTTACAAGCTAAGGTTCTTGGTGCTGTAACTGGTAAAGGTTATGACACTGCATATGCTCAAGGCATTATGGAAAAAGCTGGTGCAGCAGCAGTTTCTGGCAGTACTACTGGTGTTTTGGATCAAATCGTTTCAACTACTTTCGTAGATGAAGTTTCTTTCAAAACTCAAATCGCAGGTCTGTTTGATGAGATTGCAGTTAGCTCTGGTCAAACTATTCTTCCTGTAACTCGTGAGCCAGCAGGCGCAGAGTGGAACCCAGGTGCTACTGACTTTACTGAGCTTCAAGTAGGTGCTACTGGTAGCTATAACGTAGAGCATACTACTCTTATTGCTGAGCGTTTGCTTGCAGGTACTTATGTACTGAACAATACTGATGAGCAACTTGTTGTTTCATTGCTTCCACAGCTTACTAAGCAGCTTGCAAAAGCTCACGCTATCGCTGTAGATAAAGCAATCCTATACGGTTCTAGCACTGCAGATAACAAAGGTCTGTTGAATCACAGCGGTACTGCTACTGGACAGGCTGATGGTGTTAACGCAGGTTATGGTGCAATTTCTGCAACTCCAGTCGATATTGCTACTGATGACTATGCAGATCCTGCAGATCTTGCTAAGTTGCGCTCTAACATGGGTCGTTATGGTCAAGATACTAGCGAACTAGCTATTATCGTTAACCCTGATACCTATTACAGCATGATTCATACAACTGGATTTACCGACATTTCAGAAATTGGTAGCGATCTAGCTACTAAACTAACTGGTGAAGTTGGTAGCATCTTTGGCGTTAAAGTTATCGTTTCAGATCAATTGCCTGCTCGTGCAGCTAATGGTGTTGCTGGTATTATGGTTAATACTGGTAACTTCGTACGCGCTCGTTTGGGCGGTGTTAACTTTGAAACTGAGTACTCAGTTGTTAATCAGCGCACTAACTTGGTTGCTACTCAGTCAGTTGGCTTCGACCAGTTGATTGGTGATGCGCAATCTTGTTCTGTATTGCAGTACGCAGCATCTTAATAGTAATACTTTTACTTTTAAACTTCGGGGAGGTTCGCCTCCCCCAAGTTTTTACTAATGGACTTATAGAATTATGGCAGATTTAATAACTCTTGATGATTATAAACAATCAGAGAACATACAAAGTGTAAAAGATGATATTCGTATTGAATCTTTAATTGCTTCTGTGAGTCAATTAGTAAGAACTTACTGTGGAAATGGTATTACAACTTTTTATAGCACAGCAACAGGAGGAGATCCTGCCAACAATAAAAAGACAGAAACTCTTAGCATTAACTGGGCTTCGAATATTGTACAACTTACAGAAAGTCCTGTTGTGGAAGTGCATTCCGTAAAGGAAAGAGATAGCTTGTCTAAAGCATATACTACTCTTACGGCAAATCAAGACTACTATGTGGATATATCTACAGATAGTATTTATAGAGTAAACTCTACAGGTACAGCAAGAAACTGGCCCAACGGCCCTGGAGCTGTAGAAGTAGAGTATAATGCAGGATACGAAAGTACACCTGCCGATTTAAAATTAGCGGTTATTGATTTGGTTACATACTACTTGAAAGACGAGCACAAAGCTCGTCAAACTTTAGCAGGTGCAAGTATTCAAAACCAGGGATCTACAAGTCAACGAAATAATGTGGCATTCCCAGATCACATTAAACGAGTACTAGATCTATATAAAACATTCTAATGGCTAGAAGAGACGCTCAGAAGTTTCTAAAAGAACTTTATAAGTATGTAGGGCAACAAGTACGAAAAGATGTTGCAAAAGCATACAGTGAAACAACTTTTGATGTCCAGGGTGTTTTAAACGGTATCAAGCAAGGTTATGAAAGTATAGCAGATAGACTTCAGAAAGATAATGCTTATATAGAAATAACCGATGAAGAGTATATACAAATAGGTCAAGCAGGTGTCGATGCTGTACGAGAATATGCCGCCAGAGAAAGAACAGCCCCTATTGAGATAACACAAGGGGAGTTAGGCGGGCCTATAGTAAGTTATATATCTAGACGAGATGTTATAAAACCACATACTATTTGTAAAAATGCGTGTATTAAAGAGTTAAATGCAATTCGTAAAAATAAAGGCGGAAGAGCTCTAAAGAAGAAACAGAAAGATGAGCATGCAAGCCAATCCGAAATAGGGATGGTAAAAGCCAAGCAGCACAAACTGCATAAAGATAAAACTACTGTAGGATCAGCACGATTAGCAGCAGCAATGGAGTTTCTAACCCGTACTAAAGATTTTGCAGGATTTGCCTCTTCTCAATCTGCTACTGATATAATGGCACTATACGCTCAAATAGAATTTATCTGGGAAGTAGAAGGCACAAAAAAGAAGGGCGGTAAGGTTTCTCTAAAAGAGGGGCAAACAGTAAAAATGAAAGCAGGCTCAATGGCAGATAACCCTGCAGGCGGAGAGCCTTTTGACTGGAAAGTACTTGGACCTCTTTTTGAAGATTCTGTAGAAAGTTATATGTTAGAGGCGGGCTTAACAGACTTAGAAAATTCGCCCTCTGTAAGACAAAATGCAAGAGATCTAACAAGACACGTTGTTATATCTAATCTCTCAAAAGGTGAGAAAGTAACTACAAAAAGTAAGACAAAAGCAACTTATAGAAAAAAGCAAAAAACTTCTTTAGTGGCGGCGGGGAAATCAAACAGAACTCCAAAATCTACTAAAAAAGCAAAAGCCAGAAAAAGAAAAACAATGGCTAATAAAGGGGCAGCACAACAACCTTTGATGCTTTTAGGGATGATAAATAGAGAGCTGCCTTCAGTAGTACGAAAAAATATGGTTTACCCCGCGCTAGAGAATAGAACAGGAAGATTTGCTCAAAGTGTAAAGGTAACAGATATAAATACAACTCCTCAAGGATATCCCAGTATTGGATATACTTACGAGAAAAACCCTTATGAGGTGTTTGAGGATGGAAGCGGTTCGCCGCCTTGGTCCAACGGGAACAGAGACCCTCGAGAATTAATTGACAGGTCTATTCGAGAAATCGCAATTAAGTTTGCACTCGGTAGATTCTATACTAGGAGACAGTAATGGCAGCAAGAGACTATACTACACGACGTTTGGGTATTGTAAATGCTCTTGTTGATAAATTAAAAAATATAAATGGGGTTGGAGCTTATCTAACCAATTTAAATGAGAATGTTTCTCCTAGATTAAAGTTCTGGGATGAGGTAGAAGAATTTCCCGCAGTGCATCTAAATGCAGGTTCAGAAACTAGAGAATATCAGACCGGGGGATATAAAGATAGGTTCTTAACTATCACCGTACGTTGTTACGTACAAGATGAAGATTCTGTAGAAGCATTAGATGGACTACTTGAAGATGTCGAAACAGTTATTGAAAACAATTCAAGGATGGCGTACCAAGATCGCTCTGGAGCGACACAGTACACTCAACAAATCACAGTCATTAGTATAGATACTGATGAAGGTGTATTAGAGCCTTTAGGTGTAGGAGAAATGCTCATCGAGGTTCGATACTAGAAAATACTGGCACGAACAAATGTTCAAGTCCAAGTCTTTTCAAGAAACATAGGAGAAAACTATGGCAGATTCATTAATTTTTAATAGAGATACCAGAGTCTTCATTAAGCTATCGTCCCAAGACGCAATTTGGGAAATTCCGGTACTTGATGGTTTCTCTTTTTCTCAAGCTAATAATACGACAGAAGTAACACTTTCAGAGATGGATAGTTCTTCTGGCACTCGTAGAGGTAGACAAATGTTTGCCGATTCTTTTGCACCTGCTGAATGGAGCTTCTCTACTTATGTGAGACCTTACAATTCCGGCTCTGCAGATAGATCGGTAGAAGAAGTTCTGTGGGCTTTATTAGCGGGCCCAGCACACTACCAAAGCAACCAGTGGAGAACTGCAGCAGACGGCGACATTTATATCCAACAGTCAGGCGACGCACAAGAAATCAGCTTTGCTGAATCTAACAAGAGTGTATTAGGAACCGCAGATATTTATTTCATTATGGGTACTAATAATACTTCTGCAGCTGCTGATACTGATGTAGTTGCTTATAAAATTGAAGGCTGTTGTGTAAACGAAGCAACCTTTGAATATGATATTGAAGGTCTAGCAACCGTTAACTGGTCAGGTTTTGGTAGTGTTGTAAAAGATACTACTGCTACTGTTATTGCAAACGGTGGCTCAGCACCAGGAACAGGCAGTATAGGTGATGTACTTATAGAAGCCTCTGCAGCTGGTGGCAACGCCGCGCTTCCTGTAATTACTTTTGCAGCAGCGGCAGACTGGGGAAGTTCAACAACCCCAGTATCTACAGGCATTTCTAACGCTGGATTTATTCGTAACAGAATTTCATCTTTGAGAGTTAGAGATACAAATCAAACTAACAAATTATATCCAGTAATTATTACAGGCGGCTCAGTAAGTATCAGTAATAATATGACATTTATTACCCCCGAGACTTTAGGTGTAATTAATACTCCTATGGGACACGTTACAGGTACTCGTACCGTTACTGGTAGCTTTAGCTGCTACCTAAATGGGGAGGCTGACGGAAGTGCAGATCTTTATGAAAGATTGGTAGAAAATACCTCAAGGATTACAGAAAAATTTGCGCTTGAATTCAATATTGGCGGTATCGCAGGAACTGATGACAATACTGTCCAGTTCAATATGCCAACTTGCCACTTAGAAATCCCTGCACATTCGATTGAAGATCTTGTTTCAATCGAGACAACTTTCCACGCTCTACCTTCGGGAGTAGACGAAGCTGATGAGATCAAAGTTAATTACTCTGGTCAAACCATCTAATAGGAGATTAAAATGGGATTATATTTTAGTAGAAACACAAAAGTCTACCTAAAACAAGGTAGCACTACTTGGGAGATTCCAATTTTAGATGGATTCTCCTTTTCTCAGGGTACAAACAACTCTGAAATTACTCTTATGGAAGGCATGCAGTACCATGCCACAAACCGAAAAGTGCGTAGAAGTCGAAGAATGTTTACTGACTCTTTTGCACCTGCTGAGTGGTCTTTCTCTACTTATGCTCGTCCTTTTCAGGCTAAAGTAGGTCAAAGTACTGGCTGGGAAGCAAATGCTGGAGATAAATTAGCTTTACACCATGCTGTAGAAGAGCCATTATGGGCAAACTTTATTGCAAAAAATACTTGGGTTCCTTCGAGTTTAGGGGATGATAGCGCAAGTGGTGGTGCAGATGGTAATGCCGACTCTAACTCTTCATGGGCAAAAGGTGTTACTCAAAGTGCTACTAACATGATTCTTGATTTTACAGAATCAGAAAGCGGAGAGTTAGGAGAGTTTGAACTTATTTTTGTAATTGCAGACGATCAAGCTGGAACTAATAAAAAGCAATATGTTATTAAAAAATGTGTTGTAAATGAAGTTAGTATTGACTTTGATGTAGAAGGTCTAACTACTCTTAATTGGTCAGGGTTTGGTTCGGATATTGATGAAGATGATACATCTATAAGTGTTACCGTTGATGAAGAAATCGACAGTACCGATAACTTTATTCGTAATCGACTAACTACTTTGGCTATTGTTTCTAATGATACAACGTCTTTTGTAGGAGATAGTGGAGAGTATACTGCAGTACTTACAGGCGGTAATATTACTCTCAGTAATAATATTACATACCTAACACCTGAGTCTCTAGGTCGTATTGATACTCCAATCGGCCATGTTACAGGTACTCGTAACATTGGAGGTAGCTTTACCTGTTATCTAGATAGTACGGATAACAGTACTGCTGAGCTATTTAAAGATCTTGTAAATAATGATCTTGTTACTACAAATAGTTTTGGTCTAACTTTTGGAGTTGGCGGAAGCGTTACTCCAAAGATCGAAGTATCAATGCCTCAGTGTCATTTAGAAATTCCTACTCACTCTATTGAGGATGTTATTTCTATGGAAGTAAACTTCCACGCACTAACTAGTGGGTTTACTCCAACTGGCGCAGCTAACTTTGAAGCAAAACTAACATACACTGGAAACGCTAATTAATAGCATCTAAAAAATATTTCTTGACATTTATGGTCATTTCGACTATACTATGAAATAGAAAATCGAAACAGGGGTGATTTTCACCCCTTTTTCTATTCCAACAATAACTTAAGGATTATAAAACATGAGCGATACCCCCGTTTCTTTAGCGAGTCTAATGACTCCAAGTAAAACCGTTTCAATAGACTTTCCCGGATACCCAGGTATGAATGTTAGTCTTTGTTACCTAGCAAGAGAAGAACTAGTAAAACTACGCAAAAGGTGTGTAACTACTAAGTTCAGCAAGAAAACCCGTCAACCAGAAGAAGAATTAGACGAAGAAAAGTTTTTATTAGAATATTGTAAGGCTGTTATTAAAGGCTGGACTGGCTTAAAATATCGTTACCTAGAAGAGCTTCTTTTGGTAGATATATCGGCACTGAAGGCAGATGACGTATTGCCTTATACCCAAGAAAACGCAGAACTGTTGATGAAAAACTCTTCAGATTTTGATAATTGGGTTACTGAGACAGTGAGTAGTTTAGAAAATTTTACTTCGAGCAAGTAGAGGAGATTCGCTCCTTACTTGTTCGTTATGTAAAAGAATCTGATAAATTAGATATTGATAAATATCTAGCTATTTGCGAACAGTTAGGACAAGAACCAGATCCCGCTAAAATGCCACTAGAATCTGCAGATTTCCCTGTAGAAGTTCAAGTGGCATTTTTTATATATGGATTCTTAGAAGATAACTGGGACGGCATGACTGGTACTTATTTAGGTAAAAACTGGGGAACCGTACAGTATTTCTTCAACCTTTATGATATAGATGAGCCAAAAGTTATTCTTAACTTTATGAAAATGTATGAAACTATCATAGTTGAGTATAGAGCAGAAGAAGCAGAGAAAAAACGAAAGAGAGAAGAAAGACTATCTTCAGGCGGTGCAAAAAATTACACCCATAATGTAAAAGGCTAATGGCAAAGGATACTATAAACATTGATGTAAAGGTAGATGACAAAGGCACTACTGAGAAAATGTCTTTGAAGTCGAAAAAAGCTGGAAAACAGTTTGACGATACTACTAAACAAGCCGATAAATATCATAAGGGACAAAAAGGTGTAGCACAAGCTACAGCTAATAGTACAAAAGCCTTCTCAAAAATGCAGGGAGGCATGACCGGCATGGTGGGGGTCTATGCTGAGATTGCTTCTCGTGTATTTGCTCTTTCTGCCGCATTCCAATTCCTAAAAAATGCAAGTGACGTTACCAACTTGATCGCTGGTCAAGAAGCTCTTGGTAGTGTTACTGGTGTTGCCTATAAAACCATGACCGCAGACATCAAAGCCGCAACTGATGGACAGCTAGCCTATGCTGATGCTGCAAGGGCGGCTGCTATTGGTACTGCCGCGGGTCTAAGTGGTGGACAGTTACAAGAACTAAGTACTGCCGCTAAAAACGCATCTAATGCTTTGGGTAGAGATCTAAAAGATTCTTTCGACAGACTTGTTCGAGGTGTTACAAAAGCAGAACCAGAACTACTAGATGAATTGGGTATTATCCTTCGTCTAGATACTGCTACTCAGAACTATGCTGATAGTATTGGTAAGAATAAAAATGCTTTATCTCAGTTTGAAAAATCACAGGCTGTAGTAAATGAAGTTCTTTCTCAAGCAGAAGAAAAGTTTGGAAAGATTGAAGCATTAATGGATCCGTCCGCAGCATCACTTAACAAGTTCCTAGTAAGTTTTGATAATCTAATGAATTCCTTTAAGAAGGGTACTATGAAGTTCCTTCGTCCTGTATTCGACTTCCTTTCAAATAACTCAGCCGCACTCGCTACAGGTATCGGTATACTTAGTGTAAGCATCATGAAATCTATTCTTCCAAGTATGGCTGCTTGGAAAGATAGTTCTGAAGAGGCATTTAAAGCTAATCTAAAAGGGTTGGCAGGCTATCGTAGAGGATTAAAGAAATCTAAAAAAGCACTAGAAGATTTTAAACTACAGAATGTTGCAAGCATGGACAATGCAAAAGCACTGGCTGAAAAGTCTATGGGGCCTAAAGGCTTTGGTACTGTAACTAAAGGCGGCGGTGGGGCGCTAGATTTCTTATCAGGACAATCCGACAGTAAACGAGGGCAGGCAAATGCTGACAAAGTACTAACTAACGCTGAAAAATCTTTACAAAAACATACAACTGTTCAAAATGGTAAGTTTAAAGGTATGAACGCACAGCAAGTTGCTGATATGCGTAGATCTTATAACATACGCACAGGTATCATCAAACAAGGTGAGCAGATACATGGAAGTGCCTACAAAAGAAAAGTAATGCACGTTAAAATGTGGGCGGCTAAAACTAAGGTAGCTTTCTCTAGTGTTAAAACAGGGATGGCAAAACTAGGTGCTGCAGCTGCAGGCTTTGGTGCTAAACTATCTGCTGCAATGGGCTGGATTGGTTTGATTGGTATGCTTGCAACTGCTATGATTGGGTTTGCCAAATCAAAACTACCTGAGAACGTGAAAAAATCAAACGCCGCTTCAAAAGAGTTCACAGATACTATGAAAACTCTAAATGAAGAAATAGAGGGTTTTGTACGAGTTGCGGATAGCGGTATGCTTACTGCAACACAAATGGCAGAGCAACAAGGTAATGCAGTAAAAAGTGCAGATCTACTGAAAAGAACCCAAACTTTGTATAATGGCGTAATTGGTGAAAGCACAAAGAATTTAAAAAAGAATAAAGCAGAGCTTGTAAGCACTTTTGATAAGATGGCAAAACTAAATCCAAAAATGAAAGAGTTTGCGGATATTGTTAAAGATCCTAAGTTTGGAGGCTTTACCGAAGAACAAACAAGCAGATTAAAAGCTGTAGAGGATCGCTACAAGCAAATTGGTCAGTATACTAAAGGTCTAGCAGATGCTACTAAAGCTGTTAGACAAGAGTTTGCTCAACTCGCAGGTGCAAATAAATCATTGAATCCTTTAGCCGGAGCTCTTCGACTCATGGGCAAAGAGTTAGAAATGATGGGCGGTGCTACCGATGCTGATGGAAATGCAATCGCAGGTAAGCTTCAAGGTATACAAGATCAAGTAGGTGCCGAAGGTGAGTATGGCGTAAAGTCAATAGAAGACAAGCAGAAAGAACTAGAAAGAATCCAAAACAAAGCCGTTAAAAAGAATAGACGAGGTAGAGGCGGCTATTCTGCTGATCAAAAAGCAGCTGATATTAAAGCTGCTCAAAATGCTCTTGACGCTGCAAACAAACAAAGAGAACATGGCTTACAGCAAGAAGAAAAGTTAAAGAAACAAATAGAAATAAATAAAAAGCTGATGGCAGACATTAGTGTTATCGGTTCCTCAATAGTAAAAAATGAAAGAGAAAAGATTGCAAACCAGAAAACAATTAATGGCTTACTTAATCGAGGCATCACCTTTGAAGATAAGAAAAAGAATCTAAAAATAAAAGAAGTACAAGAGAATGATAAGATACTAGATCTTCAAACCAAGATAAAAGTAGCAGAAGCAAATAAATTATCGGCAGCTCAAAGTACTGCCGAAAATGCGGCAGATCAACAAGAATCTGCAGCACTTGCTTTAGATGTGGCTAACCAAGCCCTTGAAAACGAACAAGCAAGACAAAAGATTAGTAAAGAAGCAAGATCGGATAAAGAAAAGCTACTAGATTTAGAACAAAAACTTTTAAACTTAGTTAAGTTAAGAACTGCTAATGAACTTAAGCTAATGCAACAACAGCGCGCAATGAAACTAGAGCAGTCCGGTACTGTTAGTTTTGGACTACAAAAAGCCGCTAACCAAAGAGCGCAACAAACTCTTATTCTTACTCAAAAGCAAACAATCGCCCAAGATAAGCTAAATGAAGCGATCAAAGAACAAAAAGGGAAGAAAACTACAACTCTTAGCGAAAAAGAAACAGCAAACTTACAGAAGAACGTTGACTTGGCTAGAGAAGGAGTATTGGCTGCACAGCAAGAATTACAGATTCATCAAAATATAAGTGCACAGCTTCAAAATCAGTTATTAGCAAAAACTCAAAAAATGCAATTTGATTCTATGAATGCTGGCATGAATAGTATGCAGGCTCAGTACAACGCTGAAATTTATAAGTACTTAGAAAAGGGTGTTCCATTAAATCAAATCAATACTGATATGATTAAAGAGCAACTTGCTCAACAGAAGCAAATGACGCAAGAGATGGAACTGCAAGCCACAACTCGTGATGCTTTAAAGTCCAATTTGTCTAGCGGTATAGCCTCTCTTATTAAAGGTGAAGAGAGCAGTCTAAAAGATGCTATCGGTAAGATGGCTGAAGGCGTACTCACAACTGTAGCAGATAAAATAGCTGATCAAATGGCAGAAAATTTAATGGATAGTATCTTCAACATTGAAGATGTATCTTTGCCTACTCAGATAAATACTGCACACCAGACTGGAGCTACTACTCTTACTTCTGCAATTACTACTGGAGCCACTACTCTAGGAACCGGTATTACTACTGCCCTACAGACTGGAGGCACTTCTTTGGCGGCTCAAGTAGCAGCTGCTTGTGCGGCTTGTTGTGGTGGTACGAATGATGGAAGTAATCCTTTATCTGATCCTACTACAGGTGGGTTTAATACTAGACGCGATGCTCCTATAGGAGAGAATACGGGCGGGTTTAATACTAGACGAGACGCTCCTATAGGGGATATCTTTGAAAAAGGTACTGACACTACAGAAATAACAAAACCTTTAGAGTCTTTTGGTGCTCGTCTAGAGAATCTCTTTTCCGGTGACGCCCCCTTCTTGGAACGCGTAGACGGTTTATTTAAGGGTTTAGGGACAGACTTATCAGGGCTTTTTGGAAGTATGAAAGATGGTTTAGGTAGTGTTTTGGGCGGGCTAGGTGACAGTCTTGGCGGTCTACTAGGTGGACTAGGCAAAGGAATTGGAGGTATCTTTGGAGGTATCTTTGGAGGTATAGGAAGTCTGTTCGGATTTAGGCATGGAGGTATTGTATCAAATAAAATGCCTGGATATGCAACAGGTGGAGTAGCTAAAGGATCGGAAAGAGGGTACCCTGCAGTACTTCATGGCACGGAAGCAGTGGTGCCACTACCTAACGGGAAATCTATTCCTGTAGATATGCCTCGAAATGCTAATAATCAGAATAATAATGTAACTGTAAACATATCACAAGATGGAACTACAGAAACTAAAGGTACTGCTCCCGATATGGAAGCACTTGGTTCAAAAGTGGCAGTGGCAGTACAAAAAGAATTACAAAATCAAAAACGTTCAGGCGGAATACTTAACCCTTACGGAGCATCATAATGGCACTAGGATTTAAAATAGACGGAAACTTAGCTTGGTCAGATGGAGGAACTACTCCTTCATCTCCAAACCAGTATATGGTAGTTCCAGATAAAGCTATAAAAAACGAACTAAAACCAAATGTACTAAAAATATCTTTTGGAGATGGGTACGAGCAAAGAATCAAAAACGGAATTAATAACATGAGAGAGACTTATTCTCTTACTTTCGCAACTAGACCTAAAGAAGAAATTGATGCAATAATTTCTACTCTTAAGGCAAAGGATGGCGTTGATAACTTTGATTTTACTATTCCTGACGAAAACGAGTTGGGCAACGAAAAAACAATAAAGGTAGTTTGTGAAACGTTTGGTCAGTCATATGACTACACAAACTACTATACAGCAACCGCAACTTTTAGAAGAGTATATGAAGCATGACACAAGTATCTGGATCAATTATAGCAACTACTCAAGGTCAGCAAGTATCTGAGAGTATTGTTGAGCTATTTCAGCTAACTAATCCGAGAACGGATCAACCTATTTTATATTTTCATGCAGGATTAGAAGAAAATGCTGAAGGTCAGTTTGTAGATATAACTTTTAAAGATTCTACCGCTCCTTATACTGAAAGAACTTATTCAGCTCTCCCAATGAACTTGGAGGGGCAAAAACTAGAAGCGGATGGCGCTCTAAATAGACCGACTCTAACAATAGCGAATGTACTAACTACTTTTTCGGATGCTTTGGCAGATTTTACATATGCAGATTTGGTAGGGTATAAGTTAATAAAAAGAACTACCTTACAGAATCACTTAACATCTGGTACAACAGGGGCTGAAGGCACTCCTCCTATAGAGTTTCCACAAGTATCCTATTTGATAGATAGGGTAGCTTCTGAAACAAGTATGGCAGTAACTTTCGAACTAGCTGTACCTTTTGATCTAGAAAATATAAAAGTACCTTCTAGAGTTGTACTTGGAAAATACTGTAATTGGGTATATAAAGGACATGATAAAGGCAGTGGCGGTGGATGTGTTTGGAAAAGTTTGCGCCCTAATGGGGCTAGTGCTAATGTGTATGTATTTTTAACAGAAAGAGATAACTATGTAATATCTACTTCAACAACTGAGTTTGCAAATGCGGCAGCCTTTAATGCAGGGTTTGTATATTTTACAGGGGATGTAGTAATTTCCAACTCAAATTATTGGGTTGCTACGGAAGAAAGCGAAGGTGAAGTACCTTCAGAAGATACTGGATATTGGGAAATAATTTTTGGGTATACTGATTGGTCTAACTCATCAGTTAGCTATTCTAAAGGTCAGTTTGTTTTAAACGATGGAGAACTTTGGAAATGTATCGTAGATCATACTAGTGCTGCTAATAAAGAGCCAGAGGCTAATTCTGCTTACTGGTCTGTAGGAGATGTTTGTGGTAAAACGCTATCCTCCTGTAATCGAAGGTTTGGAGTTAAAACAAATAATGTACCTTTTAAAGAGTGGACAAGTAGAAGTTTACCTTTTGGAGGATTCCCAGGGAGTGATAAGTACCGATGATACAATTTTTAAACGAGATGCAGGAGCATTTCGAGGATTGTTATCCTAGAGAGGGATGTGGAGTACTAGCAGTAATAAAAGGTCAGTTAAACTGGTTTGCTTGTACAAATGTAGCACCTTCGGACGAAGATTTTATAATAGATTCTAAAGAGTATATTAGTATAGCAAAAAGAGGCGACATTGTAGGGATAGTACATAGCCACCCTGATAGTAGCTGTAAGCCTAGTGAAAACGATATAAAATATTGCAATGCCTTAGGGATACCTTATCATATATTTAGTTATCCAGGCATGGAACTACACACTCAGGAACCTCAGAGAAAAACAAAATCTCTATATGGTAGACAGTATGAGTTTGGCGTTAATGATTGCTTTGAAGCTATGAGAGATTACCTAGCTTCTCAAAATATTGATATACCTACCAGAGCTGCTTTTGAAGATGACTGGTGGGAAAAGGGGTTGGACTATTTTACAGACGAAATCATAAAGGACTATGGTTATACTAGGGTAACTGGTAATATGCAACCTAACGATGTAATTATTTTTACAATTAAAGCAAATGTTGGAGATCACTGTGGAGTGTATCTCGGAGATGATATTTTTTATCACCATGCAGAGAATAGATTATCTTGCAGAGAGAGTTTATATCCTTTTTGGAAAAAGTATATAACAGGAGTTTATAGATATGGCGCGTAATGTATATTTAGTAGGAGAACTTGCGGAAAAATTCGGGAGTAAGTTTTCTATTGCGGGAAATTCGTATCAAGATGCTCTCAAATGTATAGATGTAAATAGACCAGGATTTAGAAAATATATTTTAGAGTGTATGGATAATGATATTGCTTTCACTTTTGAGACAGAATCCGGTACTCAAAAAGCAGAAAAAGAGCAGGACTTAATTATGCCACTAGAGCCTGGGGATATTACTATAGCAACTATACCTGCAGGTTCTAAAAGTGGTTTTGCAAAAATATTTGCAGCAGTAGTGCTTTTTGCAGTAGTAGGGCCTTGGCTGGCTGGAAAGGCAACAGCAGCAGCAGCCGCTCAAGGTGTTGCCGCCGCAGAAGGTACTTTCTTGGGTATGAAAGCCGCGACAATTACTAATACCGTAAATAGTATGGCACTAAACTTAGCAATTACAGGTATACAACAAGTACTAGCCCCTGATCCTTCAGTTGATAATGACGAGCCTACAAACTATCTATTTTCTGGAGACTCTCAAAATATTCTTGAAGGAGACCCGATTCCGGTACTATATGGAGAATTAAAGGTTCCAGGAATGCCTATATCAGTAACCCAATTCACAGGAAGAGGAAGACGATTACAAAAAATGACTGTAGATAAAAATAATAATATAACACCAACATTTATAAATACGTCTGGAGGAAATAAATAATGGGAATATCAGCAAAAGATAGAAGACAGGCAGCTGCAAATAATAATGCCATTCCTAGAAGTAGTTCAGGTAAAACTACGGATATTTCTATTACTGACGTAATCTCGGAAGGACCAATCTTCGGGTTGGTAGAAGGCCCTGCAAGTGTATTTTTAGACCAACGAGGTATAATGGATGCGGGAAAAGGATTACACTACTCTTCAAAAGGTTCTACAAGGATACAACTAAGTAATGGAGATTCTGTAGCGACCCTTTTAAATGCTGCTCCAGAAACATTAAGAAGACTAAGGGATACTCAAGATAAGATTGAGTATTTGATAGTTAGAGGCGGGCAGGGAAAAATAAATGTAAACTTGTCCGAACTAGGAGAAGATTTTCCTGGTATAATGAAAGCGACTAAAACCGGAGGCAAAGACTTTGTTGACTCCATGGTTGATGATTGGAAGGGCTATACGGGTACAGAGGTTGTAGTTCCTGCAAGACTAGAAGGTACTTCGTATACGAATAATAGAAGTATTGAAATTACAATAGTTAAACGTGTAAGCAATACAGAAGCTCATATAAAAATCGGAGATAGAGACTCTTCTAGACTGTTAAATATGCCTGCGGGCGCTTATACTATAGAGGTTGATGCTTTGGTGGATATATCCGAAGTAACTTCTGTAACTGGTAATCAAATTTCTCAAGGTAAATTAACTCAGGCATTTTTCAGACAGGAAAGGCTTAAGAAGAATCAGAACAGAATTACGGCAACAATCAGTTATGGGCATAAAGACTGGCAAACAAACTCAGACAGCGGAAAAACTGGTTACGACTTTTTTGGACCTCCCTTTGAAGATCAAACCTCTACTTCGGGAAGAGGTAAAACAAAGTGGAGACGAAAATTTACTGTGCAGGATGTGTCCTCTATTGTTAAGGGCTACGAAAGAGATCATAGTCATTATATTTGGTTCGGATACTTTAGACCTCCAGAAACGGGTACATACGAGTTTTTAATAACTTCTGACGATGGAGCCGCTATGTGGTTAGGTCACTCTGCGAGCATCGATAGAGATACTAATGAGAAAAGTAATAAATCTCTTAGAAACTTAAAAAATGCTTTAATAAATGTATGGGGTCGTCATTCACCTAAAACAGTAACCGCTACAAAAAAATTAACAGCGGGAGAATACTACCCTATTAGAATTGTACATTACAACCATGAAGGCCCAGCAACTATCGAGTTTAGACACAGAAAAGTAGGGGAAGATTTCACTTCTAGTTTATCAAATTTTTACTACCCTAACAATAACTCCGCAGACCAAAAAACTTTTGTGGATATGGAAAACTTAAAATTATCCGCTAACTGGACAGGGGATACAGGTACATATGAAATTGATTTAGGACAAGGTGATCCTGAGGAAGATTTTTTAGTGGATTACTCAAAATCTGATATTAAGGGCGGAAGTGTTGGATTTAGGGTTGGAGACTTGTTCCAGTCCAGAATACCTTCTATTGTAGGATATGGTGGTCAGAACATTACTGTAAGCCCAAAAATGCCAGTACCTTTAGAGATCCATTCTGACTTTGTTACTGGAGATAATATACCTGATGGGGTCACGGGCGTACAAACTACTACTATTACAGGATCAGCGGATCAAGGCGGTCTAGGTCTATCCCCAGAACAAATACGAAATATAGACAGCCTTAGAATAGCAATACAATATCCTAATGGGTTTTATCAAACTAATGATGATGGAAAAGTAAAAGGTGGGGTTAATGTCTATACAGTAAGTGCACAGTTTAAGAATCCTGGAGAAAGCCAGTTCGAGACAGAAGAATATCTTCTAGTAGAAGACCTTATACACAAGGTTAGTTTTCCTGGAAATAAAGGTACAAAAGATTCTATAACATTTACTTTTGATATTGCAATGGAACGATTCGCTCCTTTTATAGACTTTAAAATACATATAAAAAGAAAAACGGTTTCTGATGGGAAGAAGGGTTATAAGGTATCTGGCTCAAAGTGGAAGCAAGGACTGAAAGGCGGTTTAAGACCTACTAGCCCTGCGAACATTGGCCCCTGTACAGCAATAATTAGTGACGTTCTTACATATCCTTATACAGCATATGCAAAAGTAACCTATAATACAGCATCATTTAGAGAAATGCCAAAAAGACTTTATCACTGTAAAGGTCTACTAGTTAAAGTTCCTAGTAACTATGTTACAAGAGACGAGGCGTATGACGGTGTCGCATCCTATAGTAGAGATAGCAGCGGAAATATAACCGCTAGCTATCAAGATTGGGATGGGTCTTTAAGAGCAGAACCTGTTTATACAAATAATCCTGCTTGGATATTTTATGATATAGTTACAAATAATAGATACGGATTAGGAGATTATATGTCGGCAACCGACATAGATATTTACTCTCTATATAGAATTTCCAGATATTGTGACGAAATGGTAGAAACCGGAAAAGATGAACCTGCTTTAGAGCCTAGATTTACTTGCAATGTTTATTTTACAAAACAAGCAGATGCTTATAAAGTATTGAAAGATTTATGTACTAGCTTTAGAAGTATGCTATACTGGTTTGATAGTCAAATAGTTCCTGTACTAGATCACCCAAAAGATCCTGTATATAACTTCTCAAAAGCAAATGTTGTAGAAGGAAACTTTTCATATGAAAGTACAGGAAGTAAAACCAGAGCTAACCAAGTACTAGTAAGTTGGAATAATCCTTTAAATGACTATAAACTAGAAGGTTTGCTCTGCGAAGATAAATTAAATATTATTGACACAGGAAAAGTTATACTTGAAAAAGCGCACGCAGTAGGATGTACTTCTGAAAGTCAAGCAAAACGCTATGGTAAATGGAAGCTGTGGACAGCTTTGAATCAAACAGAGGTTGTTACATTCGAAACAGCAATGGCAGCCAGATTCTTAGTGCCTGGAGATGTTATCAGTATTCACGACTCAGACAGAGCAAGAGTACGGTATAGTGGTAGGGTTTCTAATACAGGAGTAACTAATTCAAATACTGTATCTTTAGATAGTCCCGTAACTTTAAAATCAGGACATACTTATAGATTAAGCGTACTATTAGTAACTCCTGGGGCTTTTTTGGTTGAGAAGACTGCTTCAGTTAATACAACAACTAATGGCAACCCTATAACATATAATGCAGGAGACTTAGTTACTCATGCTTGGTTTTATGACGAGTCAGCTCAGGAATGGAATCGAGAAGCTATAGACACAGAAGCAAAAGCTACAAATGCTAGAGCGAATACTACTACATTGAATGCTTTGCATCTTTCTTGGGCTCCTCATACTAGAGTAGAGACCAAAGATGTATCTTCTAGTCAAATAGGCACTACTGTTAGTAGTATTAGTATTGATGGGTCATTTAGCGGTACGCCCGACTTAGAAACAATTTGGGTTTTAGAAGAGTTTGATGAAGATAGTCTTGCTACTCAAGAATCCGCAGTACATTACAAAATACTTACAATAGAAGAAAAAGAAAATTCAATGTTCAATATCTCAGCCGCAAAGCATTTTAATGAAAAGTTTGAAGCTGTTGATTCTTTAGATTACACTTTACAAGTAGAAGCATATCCTATGGATGAACTACCTAAAGAACCAAAAATACCACAAATACAAGCCCTTTCTCTAAGCATAACAGAGTAAGTAAAAGGAATATATAATGGCAGGAAGAAATATAACAGTACGATGGAAAGCCCCCTCATCAGAAGCATATGATGTTGCAGGTTTTGAGTACGAAAACATTAGAAACTATGTTATGGAACATAATATTCCAGGAATTGACAGTCCTGTACAAATACCCTCTACTGCTCAATCTTTTGAGTTTGAGAATGTACCCATAGGGGAATATTTTATATCTTTGATAGTTGTAGATAAGTTTGAAAATAGATCCATTCCTTTTACTAGACAGATTACTGTTGCTAATGATTTTGCGGCAGAGATACCTAGATTACCTTTAATGCTTCCTCTTGGAGGTTTTTCAAATGCAGAACCAATGATCACGCCAGGAGGTGTGTACAGATTTAAAAAGACTGAATATACGCTGGTTCCTAAACACCCCAAAGCAATTCATACTGATAGCGTGTCTTTAGAGCAAAGCGTTTACTCTCAAGATGTTTCTACCATTCCTGCTATTGCGTCGGTACCTGTTAGAGATGGGGAAAATTTTACAACAACTATTGAGGATTTTCACTACATACTACATCAGCCCGAAGAAACCTTAGATAAGATGAAACTTATCAAGTATCACGAAAAAACTACTTCGGGTTTTGGTGATACGATTACAAGATGGTATGATACAGGCACAGGAAATGGAACTAATGATTCTGATTTTGTTTCTGTTTCGGGTACTGTATTTAGGGAAAGAAATACTTCAAAAGTAACAGGAGACAGTACTAGCTTTTTAACAGATATTAAAGCAGGTGATATATTAAAAGCTCCGGCTAAAAAGTTTATTCATTTCTACTCTCATACAAGTGGAGGAGATATTAATACTTCAGATAACAGTATTGATATTGATGCAAGCGAGTTCCCTATTATTAGCGGAACCGCAGCAGTTTATGACCAAAAAGGCGGGTCTGCTATAGGATCATTAGTGGATAATACTACTTACTATGTTGAAGCAATTGATAAAGACCAGTCTGGAAATGAAGCTAATAAAATACGATTACATACAACGAGAGCAGGTGCGAAAGCAGGAACTGTAGGTACAAGAATTACTTTAGGAACTGTTGCGGCTCATGGAGATGGAGCAACAAAAACCTTAGAGCTAATACCTGAGGGAGATACATACTTAGGCACTGTAAACTATGTTGTAAGCGACACAGAGCTACACCTAGATAATTTTGATAATAGCTATACTCTTTCTACTTCGGCTCTTAAGCGTTCGGGGTTGCGTATAAATAGAATAAGTGATACTGTTATTGCGGAAATATGTAAACTAACAAACGGATCATATTTCTTAAATAACCTCTTAGAGAAAGATGGGGCTACAGAGGTTGATGCACCTCCTACACATGAAGATGGCGGACTTGCACATTACTACCCTTTAAATACTCAGATAAGCGGAAAAGTAACAGATGCAAGAGGAAGCTCCACACCTGAAATAAAAGGTACTGGATTTACTATTAGTGATGATTCTATTATGGGAAGCTCTGTAGAGCTTACTGGGTCTACGGGTATAGAGCTATTAAGTGACTCCGAAGCAGATTCTTGGATGTCTACAGGTAAGTGGTCTGTCGCATTGTGGGCAAAATCTACAAAAAATAATGCACCGGATGACTCCGATACAAATGAAAGAGCGAGACTTATTTCGAGAGATAGAGATAGATACTTTGCTTTAATGTATGCCCAAGACTCTAGCCAGACTATACAACTACACTATAAGAGTAGTAATGGAGGAATGGAGGCTATAACACTTCATCAAGCTCCTACTTATAATGAGTGGCATCACTTTGCTATAACCGCAAATGGAAGCCTTTTAAAAGTATACGCAGATGGTTTATATATTGGGTCTGTGAATGATTATCAACCAACTACTTCCGACCCACGTCCTTTTGCCATCGGTGCAGATGTTGAAACTTCGGTGGAAAATACCACTGAAAGTAGAAGTTTTTACGGGAAAGTAACGGAAGTAAATCTCTATAAGAAAACTCTTACAGAAGGTGAAGTACAAGGTTTATATGCGTTTCCTGGGGCGGGCAATAATACTCTGATACAAGACAATGTTACAGTTATTGGCGGAGGAGATGAATCAATCCGCGTTGATAGCTCAGGTATGTATCTTGGTAGCTCATCGTTCCAAAACTCTCCATTTAGTGTTACTCCAGGTGGTGTAATAAAAGCATCAGCAGGTACTATTGCTAATTGGACTCTTAGCGTTTCGTCCCTAAAATCAGGAGATCAGGCAGATACTAGTACTTATACTGCCAGCGGAATCACGCTATCTTCACAAGGTTCTATTCATAGTCCTGAGTTTTATATTACTGCAGCGGATGGTGCTAACTTTAAAGGCACTTTAAATGCCAGTAAAGGTAATGTAGGAGGTTGGACACTGGGCGATGGTGTTATTCATGGTACTACTGCTGTTTCCGAGTCTGATTCGGCAGCTATTTTAGCAAGAATATCCTCTCCGAGTGGATACATTGAAGGGCTGTCTGAAGGAAGGGGAGCAATTATATTACATAGTCAGGGCAGTATTCATAGTCCTAATTTTTTCATAAACTCTGACGGTACAGCCTCTTTCTCTGGAGATATTAGTGGAGCGACAGGTACCTTCCAGGGTGAAGTAGCCGCAGAATCTATTACAACTAATTTTATTAATGAAAACGCTGTAACTGCAACGGAACTTACTCCAGGTACTATCACAGGTAATGAAATCGCAGCTACTTCAAAAATTGCAGTATATTCCAAAGATGCCACTGGAGATATTATACCCAGTAGCTATGCTGCACTTGATGGTGCCAACGACGTTTATAGAATGTATGCAGGAGACAATACTCCTGGCTCTGCCCCTTTTAGAGTTACAAAAGAGGGTAAAGTAATTGCGAACAATTTACAGTTATTTGATACGGATGATAATCTATTTTTTGATTCTACTGGAGGAGGTTTTACTCCTGCTGCCTTAACACAGCTTGCTCAACAATTATCAGGTAGAGTTAATAGGTACTCCGAATCATTTACAGCAGACTTTGATAGTTCCGATGTTAGTACTTTTGAAAAGTTTGTTCTTACTGAAAATACCTCTATTACTAAGAAAATTCGTATTCCAGTATTAAAGATGTCTCACACAGAATCAGCTTCTTACTACGGTCAAAAAGCTAACCCTTTAAGATTCAACTTTGCAATGAATGGATTGCAAAATACTGGAGGGGGTGTTACCAATGTAGATGAAGAAGATATTCTACTTCCCAACAACACAGATAATCTTACTAGAGATGTTAGGCAAGGTGAGTATGTTCTTGCTACCTTTACAAATGTAACGACTAAAATTACAATTACTAATGTTACGGGAGCTAAACTTGCTAACACAAAAGTTTTGCAAGAGTTTAATGCTTCTGGAGAAGAGTTTACAGGAAGCACTGTTAAAGTTTACTTCTACCTTGATAACGCATCTGAAAGTTTTGCTTTCCAAGTTGCGATGACAGGAAAAGATAATCTTGTTTTCTCTGCAGATGTAGATCCTGTTCCAACAACAGAAGCGACCGCACTTAGCAAAATACCTACTAGAATAGAAAGCAAACTAACTGGAAGAACTCCTTTAATTGGTTCAACCCCATCAGATATTATCACCAGTGGTAGTGTCGTTAGGGTTACATCTTCAGCGGCTATTGCTGCCGATACTTTCTACGCAAAAACTCTGGAATCAAATATTATTGGAATTGATACTATCCATAGTACGGTTACAGTTGTTCCTCATGCAAACTCTGCAGTAGATACCCAGGGATATATAACACATGGCACTAGCCCTGCATCAGTTCAAGACGGTGCAGGAAATTACTGGTATTCTTCTGAACTTACTGTTACTGGGGGTGTTACTGACACTATTCCGACAAAACGTATCTTTGATGCTATTGTAGACTCGGGTAAAGGTTTCATTGTGAAAGCAGATGGAGAATTTTCTCAAAGTGATTTGGCGGATCAGTCTTTTGAAGGTCTTACTCTTTCCGCAGATTTACAGGTTCCTCACGATTTTTCTATTGATCCTGCTACTAGCGGGTCTTCTGGTACAGTTACTATTGAGGGTAACTTGCACGTTACAGGAACAACTACAACTGTATCTCAAGAAAACTTAACTGTAACAAACGGAACCCTTACTTTAGCAAACGGCTCTACAGATTCTGGTACAGTAGATGGTGCAGGTATTATTGTAGATAGAACTGGTTTAAGCGGCGAACCTGCCGATGCTACTTTCCTTTGGGATAATGATGCAGCTAACTTATATTGGGAAGCGTTCGGAGGCTTAAAAACTAATAAGTTTCATGTAGGGGACGGAGCATTAGATAATCCTTCTATTGAGTTCGGTGGTAGAGACGTTGGTCTAATGGCTAGAACCGATCCCGGCGGTACTGGTGCAGATGAAATTCTTATTGTAACACATGACTCAGGAGATGCAAATTCTGTAGCATTATTTAATCCAACAGGTATACAATCTCCTGCGAAACTAGTTTTTAAATCTACTCTTGAGAGTATCGACCCTGATGCACTAAAAATTAAAACTATCAGTGCTGACCAAGATATAGACTTTCTTGATATGAACGACAATAGACTTGTCCATATTGACTCAGGTGATCAAAGTGTAAGTATTAAGGCGGCAAACAATGGGTATCAAAATGCTGCGCTGATAGTAACTAACAACGCACCGGGAACTACAGTTTCTGTAGAACAACCAGTCCTCGATGGTACTTTTACCAATATAGATCCAACAGCTATATTTCATACTACTTCAAACGACGGTTATATTACTGTAGGAGGTGCCTTAAGAAGTGGTATAGCCTTTGCAAACACTAATGGGAGCGGCTCCCCTTCAATGATTTATACTCAGCATTCGGCTGGAGGTAATACAATGAACTTCTCTCCTGAAGGAACAGGGGCTTTTTTACAACTTTTTTCTACTGGAGGAGCCTTGTTCAGGGGTAAGTGTACAGTACAACAACCTAGAACAAGTCAAGCTAGTTTTGAGCTTTATGGACAGGCTATTTTGAATGAATGGTCTTCGATGATTGGTCCAACCTTTATTTTCTCAGAAAACCTACGAGACGAGGGCGATCCGGGTCTCAATACTAAATCTATTCGAGGTCATATTAAGTGTGGTACTAGAAATAATCAATCTGCATATGCTTTCTTTTCTATGGCTCTTAATGATCAGGAAACTATTACCCCAATCGATTCCAATACTGACACTAAACTTAGAGTAGAAGTATGTCCCGATGGTAAAGTAAGAACAGCCATAAACAGAGGGCTAACGACAGCATTAGATGCTGATTTTGAAATAATGGGTCAAACGGATTGGTCGGATCCTGCAGTTATGAGGCTAACAACAGGAAATCTGTCTCTAGACTCTCATGGTGGACTAGAATTTAATCATACTAGCGGAGAGTATGAGTATAATAGATCTTACATAAGATCCTACCCTACAACAGTTTCAGCTTACGGTACTAGACTTGTTTTAGGAACTACAGACTCTATGGGTGATCTTAATGAGGGCAGTCTATTTATAGCCGAGACTGGAAAGACAGGTATAAGGAACCAAGATCCTAAAACAACTCTTCAAATTAGAGAATGTGAGGTTGAGGTAGAGGTTATTAACTGTCCTCTTGCAGAAACTACTTACACTTTATATAATGGAGGAGCAAATGTATTATCTACTAAATTATTTATACAAGTTTGGGACGGTACTGGTGTTCTAATAACTGAGATATTGGCAACCAAAGATGATGCTAATACCGAGGTTGATATGACAGAATATGGTGTAGTGTTCACAGGAGCTCAGAAAGGAGTGACCTTTAGTGGAACCATTGGAGGAACAGGAACAGACGCATTAACAGTAACAGCAAACTTTACAGATGCAATAGCTGCTAGAAAGGTTACTGTAAAGAGTGAGTCTTTTAGAGCACCAGCTTAAAAAAATATCTTGACAAAACATATTAAATTTTATATACTTTATCAAAATTTTTAAAATATCTTCAAAAAGGAGGATAGGCCGAAGGGGGAGAGTGAACCGTGGCGGTTGATAATAAGCATTTTAGGGTCAAGAATGGGCTCAAGGTTGGTGATGTCGAAGTAATTTCAGCGTCCGGCACTATAACAGCCTCAAAAATATACAATTCTGCAGGTCAAAGTCTCTCCTCCACTCAGTTAGCAGTTGATACTAATTTAGAATCTCTATCTGCCTCTTTAGGGACTTATGTAGATTCTAGTAGTATACATAACTTAATTGTTACTCTTAAAGAAAATGCCTCTTCGCAACAAGCGTCTGTACTTGCATCAAAACATAGTGCCTCAAGCAACTCCGTATCAGTGTCATCTAGCAAGAGTGCGGCTGATCTAGCAAGAATTGATGCACAGAGTTATAGAGACAATGCTTTAAGTGCACAACACTCTGCCTCTGGATACGCTATAAGTGCTTCAGGAAAGCTAACAACTATAGAAGGTTATGAAGAGTCGGCATCAGGAGCTAAACTATCCGCAAGTAGTTATGCTACTTCAGCTCTTAACGCACAACACTCTGCTTCAGGTTATGCAGTAACTGCTAGTGGTCACGCTACTTCTGCTGAGAGTGCTAAAGAATCAGCTTCAGGTCTTAAAATATCGGCAAGCGCAACAAAGACAGCTATAGACCAAACTAAAAGTTCTGCACAACTTGCCAAAGAATCCGCAAGCGGTCATAACATAAGCGCAAGTGCTTCAAGAACTGAGACGGATCAATCAAAAAGTGCCACACAGCTTGCCAAAGAAACAGCTTCTGGACACAGACTAACTGCATCTTATGATGCTGGTCTAGCTACAACTTATAGAGAATCTGCATCTGCTTCAAAATCTGCCGCTTCTCTTTATGCGGGTAATGCTACTGATTTCGCAGGTACAGCTTGTGGATATAGTCTTACTGCAGCAGGTTATGCAGGAGCAGCCCTAGCCTCTGCTAGTTCGGCTTGTGCTGCTAAGTTAAGTGCTAGCTCATACTCTCAGAGTGCTCTCAACGCACAATACTCTGCTTCAGGTTATGCAGTATCAGCAAGTGCCTCTAAAACATCTGCTGTCAATGCCAAAGAATCAGCATCAGGAGCTAAACTATCCGCAAGTAGTTATGCTACTTCAGCCTTGAATGCTCAACATTCTGCTTCAGGTTATGCAGTATCTGCCAGCAGTTCTAAGGGTACTGCGGTCACGGCTAAAGAAACAGCTTCAGGGGCTAGCATAGATGCTAGCAGTTATGCCACCTCAGCTCTTAATGCTCAACATTCGGCATCTGGCTATAAGCTATCAGCAAGCTCCTCTAAAGAATCTGCGATATCCGCTAAAGAGTCGGCATCGGGCCATAAACTATCAGCAAGTAGTTATGCTACTTCGGCTCTTAACGCACAGCATAGCGCATCTGGCTATAAATTATCAGCAAGTGCTTCTCAACAGTCAGCTATCAACTCTAAATTAAGTGCTTCTGGTCATAAACTTTCAGCGAGTAGCTATGCTACATCTGCACTAAATGCTCAACATTCAGCATCTGGTTATAAAATATCAGCCTCAGCTAGTAAGGCAGCGGCCGTTACCTCATCAGAAACTGCTTCAGGTCATAAACTGTCAGCTAGTAGTTATGCTACTTCAGCCTTAAATGCTCAACATAGTGCCTCTGGTTATAAAGTATCTGCTAGTGGTTCTGTAACTTCCGCGGTTGAAGCGAAAGAAAGTGCTTCTGGACATAAACTATCTGCTAGTAGCTATGCTACTTCAGCCCTCAATGCACAGCATAGCGCATCTGGTTATAAAATATCTGCGAGTGCTACTAAAACCTCTGCTGTTACAGCCAAAGAGACTGCATCAGGTCATAAACTGTCAGCTAGTAGTTATGCTACTTCAGCTTTAAATGCTCAACACAGTGCTTCTGGTTATAAAATA
>Ga0208560_1000016_pt1 | contig 25121 bp, 25 predicted proteins | sample Virmet3827_250_FD_185742 | JGI IMG/M metagenome (GOLD analysis project Ga0208560, IMG submission 185742) | Marine viral communities from the Southern Atlantic ocean transect to study dissolved organic matter and carbon cycling - metaG 3827_250... | ecosystem: Environmental > Aquatic > Marine >...
GTATAGGGAAAGGCGATCGGGCGGTTGCGATCGGATGGCGTGATGACGTCCTCCGCGCTCACCGGCTTGGTAATCCACGCACCCTCGCCAGCAGCCGCGACTTCACTCATGCCCGCCCAGATGGTCCTGCTTTCGGCCTGCCCCTGTGCGAGCGTCTGGCCATAGGCCGCGCGGCCGGCGTTCTCGTACAGCGGGTAGACATCGGTCGGGACCGTAAGCCCATAGCTTTGCGCATAGCCCTTGCGCACGCGGTGCGATGCGTCGCGCAGCGCATTGGGTTTCTCGCTGCCATCGCGTGCCTTGAGTGCAGCCAGCTGACCCGCAGTCCGCAGCGCCTCGCCCCCGGCAACCGCGCAAATCCGGGATTCTCCCCGGCCTATGCGATTGGCAGCCTCGTTGAGTAGCAGGATCGGGCTGTCGCCGTTGGGCATGGCCGTCTGCATGCAATGCGACGGATCGATGCCGAGCGCCTCGGCGACCTTGCCATCCACTGGATTGAGTTGCGGCCACGCCAGCTGCGCGACAACCGCCAGCGAATCGCAGTCCTCGAGTACGCCGTCGCCCGCATCGGCATCCGCGCGCCGCAGCGCTTCGGCCATCAACCCGACGGGGTCCAGGCCGTCACCCGGCTGTTCGGGCCGATCGTTGATCTGGCCAACACCGATAATAACGGGAATGGTCTCTGGATCCTGCTCGGTCACGCTCGCTCTCCTCTCAGCGCCATGCCTAGCAAGCAGGTTGCACGCTGCAACCGAAACTTGAGAAGTTGCCCTCTTACGATGCGGAGAGGCCGCGACCTTGCCCACGCAGACGCGTGCACAGCGATCGAGCTTGCAAACCTTTTTCGCGTGCATTCATGAAGGCAAATTGAGCGAGGAATCATCGTTGGTTTCTAGCGCGATCCCGTGCGGCCTAGCGTATGAGGCCGATCGAAACCCGAACCGGAAGTCGTGGAGCGGGGCACTGGCCGATATTGTTTTCAACTGTCCTTCGCGAATTGCAGGATCTTCTGGCGTAGCCAGGTCAATCCCGCATCGCGCGTACGCGATACGTGGTGCTGCATCATTTCGCGCATGGGCGACAGGTCGTAGGGGAGGTCGACGATCGCGAGGTCGAAGACGGGCTGGGTTACGCGCGCGAGGCGTTCGTGCATGACGGCCAGGCGGTTCGTCCCGCGCAGCAGCCAGGGCACCTGGATGAAGGATTGCGCCGCCACGTCGATCCGCCGGTCGGGGGCGAGCTTGCGCAGGATCGCCTCAATATAGGTATCCTGGTTCGATATGCGCACGACCACATGGCCGCATTCGTTGAACTGTTCGATCGACAGGGTGCCTTGCAGGAACGGATTGTCCCTGGCGCCGACGACGACATGGCGTTCCTCGAACAACAGCTCGCGCGGATGATCGGTTTCGAGGAACTCGTTGGGTGTCATCAACAGGTCGATTTCGCCTGCTTCGAGCCGCCGGGCACTCTGCGCACTGGGCAGTGACAGGTTCAGACGGATTTCGGGCGCTTCGATCTGCAAATGCTCGATCAGCGGCACCAGCAGGACCGTGGTGATGTAATCCGATGCGTTGATCTGGAAACGCCGCTTCGATGTCGCCGGATCGAAACCGGTGCCCGTGGCGATGAGCGTTTTGAGCCGCATCAAGGTCGTGCTGACCTCGGGCGCCAGCGTCAGCGCATGCTGTGTGGGGATCATCTTCTTGCCATGGAGGATCAGGAGTTCATCCTGAAAACTCTCCCGCAGTCGCTTGAGTGCGGCGCTCATCGCGGATTGCGTCACATTGAGGCGCTTGGCCGCACGCGTCACGCTACGCTCCTCGAGCAGAACCTCGAACGCGACGAGCAGATTGAGATCGAAATTGTCCAGCCGCATCATCCATCGATATCATCGATAGCAATTCAGAAAAACAAAAAATTGGACTGATGATAAGGTGAGGCGCAGTCTGCAGGGTAATAACAAAAGATGAAATTTGGGAGATTGAGGATGCGGAAGGTTTATCTGCTGGGAAGCGCTGTCGGTGCCATAGCCGCGGTTGCGGTCGCCAGTCCTGCCATGGCGCAGGACATGGCCACGCAAACGGAGGCTGAACGTGAAGCCGAACTGTCGGAAACGGAAGGCGTCCCGGGCGGCCTGAATACGATCATCGTGACTGCGCAGCGGCGGGCGGAAAGCCTGCAGGACGCAGCGATCCCGATCGACGCGCTTTCGTCTGAAAAGCTTACGCGGGCGGGAATTGAAAGCGCGAACGATCTGGGGCGCATTTCCCCTTCGCTCGGCGTCAACCCGGGCGGCGGACCGCTGACCAGCCTCTTCGTTCGCGGTGTCGGCGCACTGACCGTCAATCCGCTGCAGGATTCGGGCGTCGCGCAAAACTACGACGGCGTATACCTGGGCCGCGCCAGCTCGGCCGCCGGCCAGAACTTCTACGACATGGAGCGTGTGGAGGTCCTGAAAGGTCCCCAAGGGACGCTGTACGGCCGGAACGCGACGGGCGGCGTGCTCAACTACATCCCCATGAAACCGCAAGTCGGCGAGTTCAGCGGTTACCTACAGGCCGAGTACGGCAACTTCGACAAGATCGGTGTCCAGGGGGCGGTCAACGTACCATTGACCGACGGGATGGCGGTTAGGCTTGCTGCCAGCCATCAGTCGCGAGACGGTTACAACGACGATGGGACTTCCGACTTGGAAGCGACCTCTGTGCGCGCGCAGATGTTGATGGAACCGACCGACCGTCTGAGCCTGAGATTTGGATTCGATTACACGTCGGTCGGGGGCAAGGGCTCTACCGGCTCGCTGCTGGGCTTTTTCAGCAACACGCCGGGGCAGCAGACCGAATTTACGCCCACGGGGATCGACATCGACAGCGGTGCATGCAGCGCCGCTTCCAATGCGTTCCGGGTGCAGACCTTCCAGGGTCCCTCCTTCGCATTGCTGCCGCCGATCAGCTGCGACGACCTCTTCCAGGACCTGTCCTACGGCGGGCTGCAAACCGAACTCACCTATGAGCTCGATGCCGGAACGATCACGATCATCCCTGCTTGGCGGGAATACTCGCAGGACTACACTTTCGTAGGCCCGGGTTTCGCGCCTGCGCCTACGCAAGAGAGTGGAGAACAGTTCTCGATCGAGGCGCGGTTCGCATCCGATTTCGACGGGCCTGTGAACGGCGTCTTCGGCCTCTACTATTTCGAGGAAGAGGTCGATTTTGCGGCGAACTTCTACCAGGTTGCGGTTGCACCGATCCAGAACTGGACCAACGGCGGGGATTCCTGGGCCGCATTCGCCCAAGTCACGTTCGACGTTACGGACCAGTTCCGGATTAACGTCGGTGGCCGCTACACCGAGGACAACAAGTTCGTCAGAGGCGACGATTTCGCCTTCCTGACGATCTGTCCGCTTGAAGTTCCGCCGTTCCCCGGAGCCCCGTTCACGATCCCGGACTTTGCCGGATGCGCTGCACAGAACTATCCGGCCGTCCTGCCGCCGACAACGGATCCGCAGGTCTACATCGACAGCCTGATCGCCGGTGGCTTCATCCCGCCTGGCTCAACGATCAACGATGGCTTCTATCCGCTCATCAACGGCTCGGCGGGCTTTATCGTCGACGGCGGCGCGGGCCAGGGCCTGACGAGTGAGGACAGCTGGAAAGAGCCGACCTACCGTGTTGGTGTCGAGTACGATCTGACGCCGGACAGCCTGCTCTATGCGACTTATGAGCGCGGTTACCGTGCGGGCGGTGTCGAGCTCGCGGCGGTCGGTGCCGGTGGCGGACTGAGCTTCGATCCCGAATTTATCGATGCTTTCACCATCGGTTCGAAGAACAGATTTCTGGGCGACACGCTCCAGGTCAATATCGAAGGTTTCTACTGGGAGTATAAGGGCCAGCAGATCACCTATTTCTCGACGATCGACGATGCGCCCAACTTCGGTACGGCCAATGGCGATTCGACGATCAAGGGTATCGATCTGGACGTGCTCTGGGCTGCGACGCCGACCACGACACTGGGGGTGAAGTTCCAGTATCTGGATGCGAAGCTGGACCAGCTGACACTGGTCTCCGATCCCGGCACTGGCCGTTTCGGGTGCGAAAATGTTGGCGTGGTTTCTGGCCTGCAGACATTCGAATGTGCCGGCACCGAGCTTCTCTATTCTCCCGAAATCGCGCTTGATCTGGCGCTTGAGCAGGTTTTCGTCCTGGGCGACTTCGATCTGACGTTCTTTGCCGATGCATCCTATCGCAGCGAGCAACAGACCGACCTGTCCTTCACGCCGCAGACCGTTTCGGATGAATACATCACCGCGAACTTCCAGCTCACGCTTGAGCCGGCCGATGCTGTCTGGTCGATCTCTGCCTTCGTCAACAACGCGTTCGACGAGCGGTATTTGGTCAATACCAACGTAGGCAGCTCCGGAGCATTCTACGGCGAACATAACCCGCCGCGGACGTACGGTGTGCGGGCGAAAATCGACTTCTGATCGGAGAAAGAAGAATGTTTAAATTCGCAACTGCATTGGCAGGCGCCCTGACGCTGGCCGGCGCACCTCTCCATGCTCAGGAGGTCGATGCCGCACCTGACGCAACCGAAGTGGTGCTCGATGCTGGTCGCTGGGTGACGCTGGGCACGGTTGCCGGTCCGATAGCCAGTCCCACGCGTTCGCAGCCGGCCAACCTGCTGATCGCGGACGGCCAGAACATTCTGGTCGACGTCGGTGACGGGACGGCAGGACAGCTTGCCAAGCTTGGCATCCGCACAGCGCAGGTGGACGCGGTGTTTATCAGCCATCTGCACTGGGACCATACCGGCGGCCTCGCAGCCATCCTCGGTCTGCGCGCCCAGACGAATTCGCCCCCGCGCCTGCGCATTTACGGCCCCCCGGGGACAAGCGAAATGGTCGCCGGCTTGCTGGCTTCCATGGTCCCCGGTGCGACGGCGGGATATGGTGTTCCCGGGGCGCCAAAAACCGACCTGAACGAACTCGCCGAAGTTTTCGAACTGCGTGACAAGGCCGGCGTCGAACTTGCAGGCATGACCGTGACGGTGCGAAACAATTCGCACTACAGTTTCGCAGCGGACAGTGATTTAGCCAGCCGGTTCGAGTCCCTGTCTTTCCGGTTCGATCTGCCCGGGCGAACCATCGTCTACACGGGCGATACAGGGCCAAGCGGAGAGGTCGAGGAACTGGCTGCCGGAGCGGACCTGCTCGTGGCCGAAACGATGGATATCGATAATACGATCGCCGAGATCCGCCGCGACAATCCGAATATGCCCGAGGTTGTAGCCAGAGGGATCGAGCAGCACCTTCGCAATCATCATCTGTTGCCCAGCGATGTTGGCCAGATGGCGGCAAGGGCAGGCGTTGGAGCTGTCGTCGTGACCCACTTTGCTGGCCGCGAACGCGGTGATCCGAAGCACTTCGAATATCTGCGCGACATTGCCGAGCAGTATGACGGCCCGGTGGTCATTGCCAACGATATGGATGTGTACTGAGCCATGCGAAACGCAAATGTACTCGTAATCGGGGGGGGTGTCGGCGGACTGACTGCCGCGATCGCCCTGCGCCGTGCCGGACACACCGTGACGGTGATCGAAAAGGATCCCGACTGGTCCGTCTACGGCGTGGGTATCATCCAGCAGTCCAACGTCATCCGGGCGATGGCGGAACTCGAACTTCTCGACGATTACCTTGCCGCGGGGGTCCCTTTCGACAACATTGCCATCCACACTCCCGACGGGACAAAGGTAGCGGAAATTCCCGCTCCGCGCCTGACCGAAAACTACCCCGCGAATGTCGGGATCGGCCGGCCGGCGTTGCACAAGGTGCTGGGCGACCGCACGATCGCCTCGGGCGCGGACGTTCGCCTCGGCGTTACTGCACAGTCGCTCGAAGATCGCGGTGATGCCGTCCACGTCGTTTTCTCGGATGGCGAGAGCGGGGACTTCGATCTCGTCGTGGGCGCGGACGGCGTCTATTCCGATACGAGGCAGAAGATCATGCCCGATGCCGAGAAGCCCGAATTCACCGGGCAATCGGTCTGGCGTTACAATTTCACGCGCCCTGACGATCTCAACGCTCTGCACGTCTACAACGGCCCGACCGGTATCGGTCTCGTGCCCATCAGCGAAAAGCTGATGTATATGTATGTGACGACACCCGAACCGGACAATCCGCACTATCCCAGGGAAGGGTGCGCCGAGGCGATGCGCAAGAAGCTCGCCAAGGCGCCGCCGCAAATCCAGGAACTGGCGCAGGAGATCACCGACGATCACGGGGTTGTCTACCGCCCGCTGGAGCAGATGATGCTCTATGGCGACTGGCACCGGGGCCGGGTGGTCCTGCTGGGCGACGCCGTTCACGCTACCACCCCGCATCTGGGGCAGGGCGCCGGCATGGCGATCGAGGACAGCCTTGTCCTGGCCGACGAGATCACCAAGCACGACACGCCGCAGGAGGCCTTCAAGGCCTATCGCGATCGCCGCTTCGATCGCTGCAAATACATCGTTGAGAAGTCGCTGGCCATTTGCCACGGCCAGCTCGGCAAGGGCCCACCAGTCGATAACGCTGCTGCCACGCACGAGATGTTCGGCATCGTTTCGCAGCCGATTTGATCAAGATTTCGAGGAATTGGATATGAGCCGAGTAACCGAAATTCGCTATGTCGGATACGGCGTGGAAGACTTCGCTACCGAGCGGAAATTCTATGCCGAGGATTGGGGCTTGGTCGAGGTCGAGGCGACCGAAGACATGGCTTGGTTCAAGACCCACGGACATGACGAGCACCACGTTGTCCGGCTGCACAAGCGCGATACCAATTGCATCGAAGTGATCGCGCTTAGCGCCGACAGCCGCGACGATGTCGATGCCCTGCGCGCCAAGGTCGGCAATGCCGGGTGCAAGATCATCCGCGAGCCGGGCGAGATCGACGGGCCGGGCGGCGGCTATGGGTTCCGGTTTTTCTCGCCCGATGGGCTGCCCTTCGAAATTTCCTCCGATGTCGCGCGCGGCGATCACCGCGCAATGGAGCGGTGGGAGGGCATGCCGCTCAAGATCAGCCACATCGTCCTGCATTCGCCCGATCACCAGGCCGCGGTGAAATTCTTCACCGAGGTGCTCGGCTTCAAGGTCAGTGACTGGCTGGGCGACTTCATGTGCTTCCTGCGCTGCAACGAAGCCCATCACCGTTTCGCCCTGCTGCCGGGGCCGCCGTGCCTCAACCATGTCGCCTACGACATGCTGACGGTCGACGACATGATGCGCGGAGCGAGCCGTCTCAAGAAGCGCGATTGCGACATTCGCTGGGGCCCGGGCCGCCATACGGCCGGCAACAACACCTTCAGCTATTTCTGCACGCCCGCCGGCTTCGCGGTCGAATACACGTCCGAACTGGAGGAGGTCGATTTCGAGACGCACGAACCCACGGTCCACGAACCGGGACCGCAGGTGATGGATCAGTGGGGGGTCGGTTCGGGCGGTCCGCAAACTATGCCCAAACCGGCGGCCGATCCCTGCCTGTTCCAGTCGGCGGAGGTGTGATCGATGGCTTTGTTCGAATACTTCCCCAACTACATCTGGAACCTGTCGGTCGCGATCGCGATGGAGAGCGGCGGCAAGATCGGTGAAATCGTCGACATGTGCCAGCCGATCAAGGACGCCGCGAACAGCGGCGCCGATGCGGGCACGCCGCAGTTCATGAAACAATGGGCGGCAATGGGCGACAAATTGCTCGAACTGGCGGCCGAAGACGAGGCCAAGGGGCGCAACTTTTCCGCGTCGAACAAGCTGGAGCGGGCATCGCTCTACCTGATCACGGCGGAACGGATGCAGGGCCACGGCCACCCGGGACGCAAGGAAACCTTCGCCAAGGCGCGCGAGGCGTTCGACCGGTCGACCAAGCTCGGACAGTTGAACCGCGAGCGGGTCGAAATCCCGCTTGAAACCGGCACGATGCCGGCGCTCTGGACGCGCGCACCCGGCGATGGGCCGAAGCCCGCAGTCGTGTTCTGCAACGGCCTCGATAGCAACAAGGAACTGCTCTACTGGACGGGGCTTCCCGAAGAGCTGGCGCGTCGCGGCATTTCCACCCTGTGCGTCGACCAGCCAGGGTCGGGCGAGGCGCTGCGCTTGCAGGGCCTGCCTGTCGATCCGCACAGCGAGAGCTGGGCCTCCAAGGCCGTCGACTGGCTCGAACAACAACCGAATGTGGCCGCCGACAAGATCGGCATGACCGGCATCTCGCTCGGCGGGCATTTCGCCCCGCGTGCGGTGGCCTACGAACCGCGCTTCGCCAGCGGTGCGGTCTGGGGCGCGAACCACAATTGGCGCGAAGTGCAGGACAAGCGGATGGAGCGCGAAGGCGAAAATCCGGTTCCGCATTACTGGGCGCATGTTCACTGGGCGTTCGGGGCCGACGGCCAGGAGGACTTCCTCGAAAAGTCCACCGATATGAACCTCAACGGACATATGGACCGGATCAAGGTTCCGTTCCTTGTGACGCATGGCGCCAACGATCGGCAGATCAGCCCCAGCTATGCCGACGATCTTTACGACCAGCTGGTCAACTCGCCGCGGCGTGAAAAGGTCGTGTTCACGCGCCGCGAAGGCGGCGTCGAGCACGTCGGCGCCGACAACATGGCCTACGGCCTCGACCTGTTGTCGGACTGGTTCGCCGAAACCCTGGGCGGAAACACCGGAGCGGCGTGATGAAGCCTGGCGAAGCCGAAGTGGTGCCGAACCTGGCAATCGATCCCTTCGACAAGGTCTTCCTCAGTGATCCCTACGCGTATCACGACATGATCCGCGAAGCCGGCCCGGTGGTATGGCTCGATAGCGTGGGCGCCTTTGCAATGGCACGCTACGAGGAGGTGAAGGACAGCCTCAGGGATCACGAGACCTTTTGTTCAAGCCGCGGGGTCGGCACGCTGGATTTCGCCAAGGAAACCCCTTTCCGGCCGCCGTCTCTGCTGCTCGAGGCGGATCCTCCGCTGCATGATCGAACGCGCAGCATGATGAACCGCATTGTTTCGCTGAAAGCGCTCAAGGAACTGCGCCCCCGCTGGCAGGCCAAGGCCGAAGAACTGGTGGATCGCCTTGTCGAACGGCGCCGCTTCGATGCGGTCAAGGACCTGTCCGAGATCTTCCCGATGATGATCTTTCCGGACACGATCGGCCTCCGCGACGATGGCCGCGAGCATTTGCTCGATTATGCCGCGATCGTGTTCAACGCCTTCGGCCCCGACAATGACGTGCTGCGGGAAGGCAATGAAGGCAAGGAAGCAGCCATCGAATGGGTGGCCGAGGCTTGCAAACGCGACAACCTGAAGGAAGGCGGCTGGGGAATGGCCGTTTTCGAAGCCGCCGACCGCGGTGAATGCACGCATGAAGAGGCCGAGCGGCTTGTGCGTTCCTTTCTTTCGGCGGGAGTGGACACCACGGTCAACGGGATCGGCCACATGGTGCTGGCCCTCGCCGGCCATCCGGAGGAATACCAGAAGCTGCGCAGCAATCCCTCGCTGGTCAGGCGGGCATTCGAGGAAAGCCTGCGCTGGGATTCAACGGTCCAGACCTTCTTCCGCACGACGACCAAGCGGGTGGAAGTGGGCGGGGCCGAAATTCCCGAAGGCCAGAAGGTTCTCCTGTTTCTCGCCGCGGCAAACCGCGATCCTCTACATTGGGACGAACCCGATGCCTTCCGGGTCGAGCGCAACACCAGTGGGCATGTCGGTTTCGGTTTCGGGATCCACCAGTGTCTCGGCCAGATGGTCGCCAGGCTGGAGGGCGAGCTGATCGGAACCGCGATTGCCGAACGTGTCGCTTCCATCCGGCTCACCGGTGCCCCGGTAAGACGTCTCAACAATACGCTCCACGCTATCGACAGCGTGCCGGTCGAAGTCGAACCGGCCTGATCAGAAGCACCCATTCGCTGCCGCACGCAGCGATCAATGAAATAGGACCAGTACCCGAAATGAAGACCAGAGCTGCCGTAGCTTTCGAAGCGAAGAAACCACTCGAGATCGTGGAGCTTGACCTCGAGGGCCCCAAGCCGGGGGAAGTTCTGGTCGAGATCATGGCAACGGGCATCTGCCATACCGATGCCTATACGCTCGACGGGTTGGACAGCGAGGGGCTGTTTCCCTCCGTTCTCGGCCATGAAGGCTGCGGCGTTGTGCGGGAAGTCGGCGCAGGCGTGACCAGCGTGAAGGAGGGCGATCATGTCATCCCGCTGTACACGCCCGAATGCCGCCAGTGTAAGATGTGCCTGTCCGGCAAGACCAACCTGTGCAGCGCGATCCGCGAGACACAGGGCAAGGGCCTGATGCCCGACGGGACCACGCGGTTCAGCTATCGGGGCCAGCCGATCTATCATTACATGGGCTGTTCCACCTTCTCGAACTTCACTGTCCTGCCGGAAATCGCAGTAGCCAAGATCCGCGAAGATGCGCCGTTCGACACGACCTGTTACGTCGGTTGCGGCGTGACGACCGGCGTTGGCGCGGTAACCAACACCGCCAAGGTCCAGCCGGGCGACACCGTCGTGGTCTTCGGCCTCGGCGGAATTGGCCTGAACGTGATCCAGGGCGCGAAACTGGCGGGCGCCGACCGGATCGTGGGCGTCGATATCAACCCCTCCAAGGAAGAATGGGGCCGCAAGTTCGGAATGACCGATTTCGTCAATCCGAAGGATGTCGGCAATGTGGTCGAAACACTGGTCAACATGCTCGACGGCGGAGCCGATTACAGTTTCGACTGCACCGGCAACACCGCGGTCATGCGGGATGCGCTGGAATGCTGCCACAAGGGCTGGGGCACCAGCATCATCATCGGCGTTGCCGAAGCGGGCAAGACCATTGAAACTCGCCCCTTCCAGCTGGTGACGGGCCGGAACTGGCGCGGCACCGCCTTCGGCGGCGCCAAGGGCCGTACCGACGTGCCCAAGATTGTCGACTGGTACATGAACGGCAAGATCGAAATCGATCCCATGATTACCCACAGGCTGAGCCTGGACGAGATCAACAAGGGCTTCGACCTGATGCATTCCGGCGAGAGCATCCGCGCGGTGGTCGTGTACTGATGGGCACCATCAACGTCACCCTTCGCGACGGGACCGAGCAGGCCGTCGAAGCCGTTGGCGGCAGTTCGGTCATGGAAGCGATCAGGGATGCCGGGATCGACGAACTGCTGGCCCTGTGCGGCGGTTGCTGTTCCTGCGCCACCTGCCACGTGCACGTGGCAGGCGAATGGTTCGACAAGCTGTCTGCCATGAGCGAAGACGAGGACGACCTTCTCGAAAGCTCGGATCACCGTACGCTGCAGTCCCGGCTCTCCTGCCAGATCGCGTATACCGACGCGCTCGACGGACTGCAGCTCGCGATCGCGCCCGAGGACTAGCGCAATGTCTCTCGTCTCGCAGGCCCGGGTGCCGACACCCCATGCGCGCAAGTACGCGCTGCAATTGGGCAGGCATTGGCAGCACAACCTTGCGGTAGAAGAAAGCGGCGACATGCGCCGGATCACGTTCCCGCGGGATGCGCGGGGTGCGGCGTGGTCCGGCGATGCCCTGGTCACGTTGCAGCCGGAGGACGGAATTCTCCTGTGCCGGATCGAGGCAAGCGAGCCGGGACAGCTCGAAGGGCTGAAGGGCGCGGTCGAGCGGCACGTCGCCCGTTTCGCGTTTCGCGAAGACGGCCTCTCCTACGACTGGGAGGATGTTGCCTCTCGTGAACCCGGAGCCAGCGAATGACGAGTACCTCGCCATTGCATCCGGCACCGCGCACGCGGGATATCGCCGCGACCCGCCACGGGGTGGTGCTGCTGGCCGCCTCGGTCATGCCGGTCATGGCGATCATCTCGCTGGTTCCTGTACTGCCATTGCTGATGCGCGAATTCGCTGGGGTGGCGGGCAGCGAGTTTCTCGTTCCCATCGCGCTCACCATTCCGGCCCTTTGTGTCGCCCTGTTCTCGCCCGTTGCTGGCTGGCTGGCAGACCGGATCGGCCGCAAGATACTGCTTGTTTCCGCGCTCGTCCTCTACGCCGCCTGCGGCATCGTTCCGTGGTTTCTGGACGATCTGTTCCAGATCATCGCCGCCCGGATCGCGCTTGGGATGACCGAGGCGGTCATCATGACCGTCGCGACCACGTTGATCGGCGATTACTTTGTCGACGAGCGTCGGGAGAAGTGGATCGCACTGCAGGTGGCAACCACCAGTGTATCGGCCATCGTTCTCATCGCAGTCGGCGGTTTGCTGGGCGAGATCCTCGGCTCGCGCGGCCCGTTCCTGCTTTACCTTCTCGGACTGCCGATAGCCGGCATGGCCGCAATGATCCTGTTCGAACCCGAGGACCACGCCCGATCGACCGGAGTTGGCGCCACCGCTTTCCCCTTCGCCAGGGTCCTGCCGCTCGTGGTGATTACTCTTGGGGTCGGGATCGTCTTCTACACGCTGATAGTCCAGCTCGGGCCCATCCTCGAACTTTCGGGGCCCGTTTCGCCTGCGACTATCGGAATGGTCGGTGCGGTTACAAATCTGTCAGTGGGTGGCGGGAGCTTCATTTTTCACAAACTCAAGCAGCACGCGGGAAGAATGCCGCTGGCGCTGGGCCTCCTGCTGGCCGCCTTGGGCTACGCCGGGGCCGCTTATTCGACGAGCTTGCCGTCGATCGCCGGGTTCGCCGCGCTCGCCTGCGTCGGCAGCGGCATCCTGCTGCCCAACATGCTGACATGGACAATGCGGCGTCTCCCCCCCGAGTTTCGCGGTCGCGGAACCGGGCTCTGGACAGGGGCATTTTTCCTCGGCCAGTTCCTCGCCCCCCTGGTTGCGGCAGCGGTTGTCGGTGCGACGTCGGGTTTGGCCAGTGCGCTGCTGGTTTATGCAGGCGTCGTGGCCGTGGGTAGCATCGTCGCTGCCCTTTCATTCCGCCTGGGGAGCCGCACCGGGTGACCGAGCACGCGCCAATCCTTTACATGGCGCCGCAAACCTGCGCGCGCGTGAGCCTTACGGCACTGGAAGAGATCGGTGAGCCGTTCGAAACCCGCCTGATTGCGTTCAAGGCGGGCGAGCATCGCCGACCGGACTATCTCGCGGTCAATCCTGCGGGCAAGGTTCCTGCGCTCGTTACCGGGAGGGGGATCGTGACGCAGAGCGGATCGATCCTGCTGTACCTGGCGCGAACGCACCCGGATGCCAAATTGCTCCCGCTGACCGGCGATCCGCTCGGGGATGCGGCGACGGTTTCGACGCTCTTCCGCTTGTCGAGCGATTTGCATCCGCTGGTGACGCGGTTCGTCCTGCCGGGCATGATGCTCCAGTCGGACGAGGCGGCCCCGCAAATTCGGGCCAAGGCGGAAGAGCTGCTGATCCAGCAATTGCAGCCGATTGCGGAACAGTTGGCGCAGCAGCGATGGATGCTCGGGCCCGACTGGTCGATTGTCGATACCTATCTGGCCTGGATCTGGTTCCGCATAACCGGAGCGGGATTCGATGCCGCAGCATTCCCCGAAATCGCCGAAATGACCGGGCGCGCCAATGAACGCGCAGCGGCGAAACGGGCACTGGAGCACGAAGCCCGCGCGCAGCAGGACCTAAAGCAGCGCGGTCTGGCATTCACGCCGCCTCAAGTGACCACACAGAAAAGTTGAGAGGACCGAATATGAATAACGCACCGATCCGCCGCGTGGTCACGGGCCATGATGCATCCGGCCGCGCCATCATCCAGGAAGACGGCATCGTCCCTCGGATCCAGAAGATCGGCGGCGACACCGGCCCCATGTTCTACGAGGTGTGGAACACGCGGGCGACGCCGGCCCCGATCGATCCCGCCTCGGGCGAACCACCGGAAGAGGGCATCATCCTCGCGCCGCCCAAGAACGGGACGCGCATCCGCGTGCTCGACATTCCGCCCGACGATCCGTCGTTTGCAGAGATGACGCCGGAAGAAGCGCGCGCGCACTTCGCCGAAATCGGCGCGGCCGACGCCTCGTCGTTCGAGGGCAAGGAATCGCGTCATGCCCATATGCACCGTACCGAAACGGTCGATTACGGCATCGTCATCGAAGGCGAGCTAGTCCTGATCATGGACGAGGGCGAGACAACCGTGCGGGCAGGGGACATCGTGGTCCAACGCGGTACCAATCACGGCTGGGCCAACCGGACGGACCGGAATTGCCGCATCGCCTTCATCCTGATCGACGGCGAATTCAGCGAAGAACTGAAGGGCTGAAGCACCGCCATCCTCGCGTGTGACGGCGCGCCCGAAGCTCGCAAGATATTCCGGAGAAACCCATGCGGTTCGCAACTTTCACCTCACAGTCCCGCGATGGCCGCCTGGTCGTCATATCCACCGATGGGCGCCGCTATCTCGAGGTCGGGGACACTGCCCCCAATCTGCTCGGAGCGATCGAGCGGTGGGATGCACTCATGCCGCGGCTTTCGGAACTCGCCGACCGGCTGGAACAGGGCGAAGGGGATGGTTTCGATCCCGCCAATTGCGCCGCCCCACTGCCACGCAGCTGGCAATGGCTCGACGGATCGGCGTTTTCGACGCATGGCGAACTGATGCAGGTCGCCTTCGGTCTCGATCCGATCGAAGCCGAGAAACCGCTGATGTATCAGGGTCTTTCCGATCGCTTCTACGGCCCGGTCGATGACGTGCCGTTCCCGGGCATGGAACACGGGATCGACTTCGAAGGCGAGTACGGGGTGATCGTCGACCACGTTCCGATGGGCACCGATGCCGCCGAAGCGATGAAGCACATCAAGCTGATCGTGCAAATCAACGACTGGTCGCTGCGTGCCATTGCGCCGGTCGAAATGAAAACGGGTTTCGGCTGGGTTCAGGCCAAGCCGGCATGTTCGATGGCGCCCTTTGCGGTGACGCCCGAAGAGCTCGGCGATGCGTGGCAGGACGGCCGCGTTTGCCTCGACTTAGAGATCGACTGGAACGGCAAGCGGTTCGGCGCGGCTAATGGGCGGGAAATGGATGTGGGCTTCCACGACCTCATTGCGCATGCGGCTTTTACGCGCGACCTCGTCGCAGGAACGATAATCGGCTCGGGCACCGTCTCGAACGCCGAATACGCTCAGGTGGGTTCGAGCTGCATTTCCGAAGTGCGGGCCATCGAGATGATCCGTGACAAGGGCCCGGCGACCACGCCCTTCATGGCGTTTGGCGATACGGTCCGGATGGCTGCACGCGGGCTCGATGGGGGGCTGCCGTTTGGCGCGATCGAACAGAAAGTCGTCCAGGTGTGAAAGTGTCGGCCTGCATTGGCGGTGCAGGCCCCGCCGGACTGCCCCTAGGGCACCTGCTGCGTGCCGAGGGCATCGGCTGCATCGTGGTCGAACGACAGTCGCCCGGTTATGTGCTCGGCCGGATCCGGGCCGGCGTACCCGAACAGGTCACTGTCTGACTGATGGAACGTCTCGGGTTCGACGCCCGGTTGAAGACCGAAAGGCATGCCCCACCAAGGCTTCAACCTCGCCGAGGGTGAGCGGCTGATGGGCATCTGAACCTGGCGCCAGGGACGTCTATTTCGCGGCAAATGCGCTGGTCAGCTTCTTCAAGCGCAGCGATCCGGATGCCATCGCGGAGTATTCCGAAACGGCCTTGGCCCGGGTTTGGAAGGCTTAACGCTTCAGCTGGGCACCCATGCGGCTGATGTAACGGTTCCCTGAAGACGGTCCCTTCGAGCGGGCCATGCAACTGGCGGAACCCGATTACGTCGCGAGCAGCAGGGCAGCGCAGACCTCGATTGCAGAGAATTGCGTGGGCTTGCCTCTCTAAGCGTAATCCTCGGTGTCGATCGTGCTCCGCATCACTTCGGGATAGCGGTGACCACGCACGCTTTGTTGGTTGATCAGTTGCCCCGCGCGGTCGAGGACTTCGGCTGGTACCGTTTTGTCGGACGCGGCGAAATTGTCGGCCATATGGTCAATGTCGGTGGTGCCGGGGATCGCGTGGACGTGATCGCCCTGCGCCAGCACCCAGGCGAGCGCGAGTTGGGCCGGTCGGAGGTCGTTCTTCTGCGCCAGGTCGTCGAACTGGTCGATCAGCGCGCGATTGTGCGGCCAGTTTGCGCTATCGAACCGAGGATGCGACCGGCGCAGGTCCTTGTCCCCCAACGTCGCGGGATCCTTCAGCTCGCCGCCCAGCGCGCCGCGGGCAACCGGCGAAAAGGCCACCAGCGCAATACCGAGTTCGCGGGTGGCGTCCAGTACCCCGAGTTCGACATTGCGGGTCCACAGCGAGAACTCGGTCTGGACCGCGGCCATGGGATGAACCGCATGTGCCTCGCGGACATGGGCCGCCGACCATTCGGACACGCCGTAGGCCCCGATCTTGCCCGCTTCGATCGCACGGACCATCGCGCCGACGCTGTCAGCGACCGGGACCTTCGGGTCGAAGCGGTGCATGTAGAACAGATCGATATGATCGGCGCCCAGCCGCTTCAGGCTGGCATCGAGCGAACTGCCGATGGCCTCGGGCGAGCAATCGATCCCGCGGCGCGGGCCATCGACGATGATGCCGGTCTTGCTGGCCAGCAGGAATTCACTGCGCCGGTGCATGACGGCGTCGCCGAGCAACTCTTCGTTGGCTCCCTTGCCATAGATATTGGCGGTATCGAGATGGTCGTAGCCGAGGTCGAGCGCTTCATTCAGCAAGCGCACCTTGTCCTCGTGCGGCGGAGGATCACCATAGGCCCACGACAGGTTCATGCAGCCCAGACCGATGGGGCGGACGGGCCGTCCGCACAATTGCCGCGTGTTCACGACCAGCCGTCTTGCGCTTCGAGGCTGTCCGCCAGTTCGCCGATCACGCGGTAGCAATCGAGCACCTGCGCGATCGAACCATTCGGTTCGCGGCCTTCCTTGATCGCGGCGATGAACTCGCGGTCCTGCAACTCGATGCCGTTCATGCTGACGTCGACCTGCGACACGTCGATGGGCTCTTCGCGCCCGTTCACCAGATCGTCGTAGCGCGCGATATAGGTGCCGGTATCGCCGATGTAGCGGAAGAAGGTGCCCAGCGGCCCGTCATTGTTGAACGACAGCGCCAGCGTCAGGATCTGCCCCTGGTCCGTCTTCATCTGGATCGACTGGTCCATCGCGATCCCCAGTTCGGGGTGCTTCGGCCCCTGGAGGATGTTGGCCTGAACGACCTTCGCGCCGGTCATGTACTGGAAGATGTCGATCGTGTGGGCGGAATGGTGCCACAGCAAATGATCGGTCCAGCTGCGTGGTTCGCCCTTCGCGTTGGTGTTGGTTCGCCGGAAGAAGAAGGTCTGCACATCCATCGACTGGATGGCGAACTCGCCCGCATCGATCCGCTGTTTCACATATTGGTGCGAAGGATTGAACCGGCGGGTGTGGCCGACCATGCAGACAAGGCCCGTTTCGCGCTGTTTCGCCATCACCGCCTGCGCATCGGCCCAGCTATCCGCCACGGGGATTTCCACTTCGACATGCTTGCCGGCATCCATGGCCTGAATCGCCTGGCGGGCATGCATCGGGGTCGGCGTGGTGAGGATGACAGCGTCGATATCATCGCGGCGCAATGTCGCCTCGTAACTGTCCGACACGTCGGAAATGCCATGCGGCTCGGCGAGCTTGCGCGATTCCTCCTCCGATGCGCTCACCACGGTGACCACTTCGGCGTCGGGAATGTTCTTGAGACCGACGAGATGCTTTTCGCCGAAAGCGCCGGCGCCGACGAGGGCGATGCGGATCATGGAATTCTCCTGAAAATCATTCGATCATGGACTGCGCGGCCGGACTGTTGCCCTCGATCGTGGGCGAGGGAGGCACGGTTCCGTCGACCGGTTCCAGCACCAGATGGCCGATGGCGGTGTTCGAGCAGGGGACGTGATAGTGGCGGTGCAGGGCGCGGGTTTCCCTGCCCAGCGCCCCGCGCATGATCAACCACATGACCATCTCGATCCCCTCGGACCCGGTCTCGCGCAGATATTCGATATGCGGGATGTGGCGCAGGTCGTCGGTGGTGCCGCAAAGCTTGTCGAGAAACATGTTATCCCACTCGCGGTTGATCAGCCCTGCGCGCGGACCTTGCAATTGGTGGCTCATCCCGCCCGTGCCCCAGATCTGCACGTCGAGGTCCTCGGCAAAGCTGTCCACTGCCTGGGCGATAGCTTCGCCCAGCGCCCAGCAGCGATTGCCCGAAGGGGGCGGATAAGTGACCACGTTGACCGCCAGCGGGATGACCTTACAGGGCCATTTGTCGGGCGCGCCGAACATCATGGTCAGCGGCACGGTAAGTCCGTGATCGACATCCATCTCGTTGATGATCGTCATGTCGAACTCGTCGAGGATCAGGCTCTGCGCGATATGCCAGGCCAGATCGGGATGGCCTTCGACGTCGGGCACTTCCCGCGGTCCCCAGCCTTCGTCGGCCGGAGCGTAGCTTTCGCCGCAGCCGATTGCGAATGTGGGAATGATCTTCATGTCGAAGGCGGATGCGTGATCGTTATAGACCAGCACGATCACGTCGGGGAGGTTCCGGGCGATCCATTCGCGCGACCATTCATAGCCTGCGAAGATCGGCGCGAAATACTCGTCGCCCGCCTTGCCCTGATCGGCGGCGACGCCGAGCAGCGGGACATGGCTGGTCGCTACTCCTGCGGTAATCCGGGCCATCAGCGTTTGTCCTTGATCGAACGGACGCCTTCGGGAGAACGCCCGCCCTTGTTCATCATGTCGCGGTAAGTGGGAAAATCCATGTCGGTCATGGTCGAAACCGCTTCGGCAAAGCTGACCCCGTCGGTGGAGAATATCTTCGACAGGAAATAGACGTTCCCGCCCAGATCGAGCAACGCGTTGTAATCGCGCCGAAGCACCGCCGCCTTCATCGCGTCGGTCAGCTTCCATTCGTCGAGATAGGCTTTTTCGTCGGCCCTGAACCGCTCGCGGTTGTCCGGCTTCATCAGGCTCATCGCGAACTGGTTCAGGTGATATCCCTGCCGCGCGCGCGCGGCGGTGAAGACGCGTGTGCCCGGAATGTCATCGAACTCGCCGAGATAGGCGTGAATGTCGCGCTTGTCGGTCATAGCCCGCGCTCCTTCAGCAGGGCGTCGAGGCGCGGGAAGACGCGCCGGGCATTGCCTTCGAAGATGGCGCGCCGTTCGTCCTCGGAGATATCGAGGGCATCGACATAGCGCTTGGTATCGTCGAAATAATGCCCGGTCTGCGGGTCTATCCCACGGACTGCGCCGACCATCTCGCTGCCGAAAAGGATGTTCTTGTTCTCGATCACATCGGCCAGCAGATCGATCCCCGGCTGGTGATAGACGCAGGTATCGAAGAACACGTTGTTCATCAGATGCGTATCGAGGCTCGGCTGCTTGAGCATATCGGCCAGGCCGCGATACCGTCCCCAGTGATAGGGCACTGCTCCGCCGCCATGCGGGATGATGAAACGCAGGCCGGGAAAACGGCTGAACAGGTCGCCCTGCAACAGCTGCATGAAGGCGACGGTATCCGCGGCGAGATAGTATCCGCCGGTCGCATGCATTGCCGGGTTGCAGCTGCCCGATACGTGGATCATCCCGGGGACCTGCAATTCCTCCATCACCTCGTAGAGCGGAAACCAGTAATCGTCGGTCAGCGGCGGATGCTGGAAATGGCCGCCGCCCGGATCGGGGTTGAGATTGCAGGAGACGAAGCCGAGTTCCTCGACGCAGCGGCGCAATTCCGCGACGCTCGCTTCGAGACCCGCCTGCGGGCTTTGCGGAAGCATGCAGCCGCCGACAAAGACATCGGAGAAGAGCTGCGTCACCCGGTGGATTAGATTGTTGCAATGCCGGGCCCAGGTCGCCGACACGTCCTGGTCGCCGACATGATGCGCCATGGCGCTTGCGCGGGGGCTGAATATCGTCAGGTCTGCGCCGCGTTCCTTGATCAGCCGCAGCTGGTTGTCTTCGATCGTCTGGCGGATCTCGTCGTCAGTGATGTCCGGATAGGGCGGGGCGGGGCGTCCTTCAGCGAAGGCCGCCTTCTGCTCTTCGCGCCACGCATCATGGCCTTTCGGCAGGACGGTGTAGTGGCCGTGGCAATCGATAATCAGGCTCATGCCGCGTTTCTCTCCGTGGTGATCGGGGCCGCGGCGGCGCGCTGACGGCGGACGGTGCCCTGTGTCATGACCGGTTCGACGCCCAATGATTGCAGCGTGCTGGCCGCTTCTTCCATCTCGGCAGCGCGGCGGATGCCGTGCGTCGCCATGCGCTCGCGGTTATAGGCGGCCCGTCTGAACCAGCTGTCCGATTTTTCGCTGGCATCGAGCGAGGCCAGGACCTCGTCGACCACGCCCGCCGCTTCGGCCGCGCTCATCATTTCATCGGTGAGCGCTTCCACGCCCTTGACCATGACCGAGCGGATGAGCTTGATCGCGGATGCGCGGCCGACTTTCTCGCCCACCACGCGTACATTCGTGAAGCCGAGCGATAAGAGTTCCTCGCGCGCCGTTTCGGCCATGTTTCCGGCAAGCAGGACCGGGACGCTCAGTGCGGCCGGACGGACCGGTGCGAGTATCGCGGCATCGACGTAGACGCCGCCCCGCTCTTCGATTGCAGCCGCTGCCCGGCGCTTGGTATCGGGCGCAACCGAATTCATATCGATCCAGCATGCGCCCGGCTGGAGGAACGCTGCCGCCGTCTGCGCCGCAGCCAGCGCCTGATCGGCGGTAACCAGCGACAACACGATCCGGGCATCGGCAAGCGCGCTGCGAACATCGGTCGAAGCGCTTATGCCAGCCTCTTCGATTGCCTGTTTGCGCGAAGGGTCGGGGTCGAACGCGCATGCGGGCTTGGCCCAGCGTGCAGCGGCGCAGAAGGTGCTGCCCGCTTCGCCAAATCCGATAAGGGCAAGATCGCGTTCCATGTCCGACAGGATGCAGCCGAGCGCCTGCGCGAACCAATGAATAGCCCGGCCAGCGAATAAGTTTTTACGAATAGTCTTGCGCGATCTCTCGCAGGACAAGCTGCATCGAACGTTGCGCGGCGGTCGGACGCCAGTCGCGCCTCGTGGTGATCCCGATGGTGCGCGAAACCTCGCTCGGGGGCGGAGAAGTCTCGATGAGGCCCGCTTCGATCTCGACGCGCAGCTGGTCCGGCGACAGGAGCGACAGCATGTCGGTTTCCAGCAGCAATTCACGGATCGTGAGCACCGAACCGCATTCGATGCGCACCTCTGGTTCCGCACCGCCGTCGGCCCCGATCATCGTTTCCCAATACTGCCGCAGGGGCGCATTGCTCGAAGGCAGGATCCAGGGATAATCGCGCAGCGAGGCTAGCGACAGCGGATTGCCGCTTGCAAGGGGGTGTCCCGCCCGCATGACGATTTGCGGGCGATCGGTAAAGGCGACTTCCTGCGCCAGGTCGTCCGAAGGATCGTCCAGTCTCAGCGCCCCGAGCAGCAGGTCGATTTCGCCATCGCGCAAGGGGCCAGCCAGTTCGGGATAACTGCCTTCGATCACGGCGACTTCCACCCCCGGATAGCGGCGGGAAAATGCCAGAAGCGCGCGCGGCAGCCACCGCGCCCGCGACAGCGGCATGGCGCCGATGACCACACGCCCCTTGGCGTTACCGAGCCACACCGCGACTTCCGAAAGCCCGTTGCGCAGCTCAGTCTGTGCCAGACTGAACTTGCGTGCACGCAGCGTGCCCTTCCTGGTGAAGGTAAGATAGCGTCCGCGCCGTTCGACCAGACGTTCCCCAAGGGCGAGCGAGAGGTCGGCGACCGCGCGGTGGAGCGAGGCGGGGGCCACACCCGCAAGCTGCGCGGCAGCGGAATAGCTGCCCGTCCGGGCAAGGGCGATAAAGGCGCGCATCTGCGTCGCAGTTACGCGGGAAGACCCGATCAGCTCGAGCGCGGTTCGCGCACGCGCGTCCAGCAGCAGTGCCGGCGGAGTCGGTTTCATCCCATCGGGTTCACGCTGGAAAAGGCGGCATTCCAGCGTCCGTTCGAGACGGGCGATCGCCTGCGTTAGCGCGGGCTGCGTGAGGTGCACCAAACGCGCCGCTTCGGTCACCGTGCCATGCTCTACGGTTGCGACGAGAGCGGCAAGATGCCGGATATTGGGCAGGCGTTCGATCATCGTGTACGATTAGCAAAATGTTATACGACGGCAAAGCTTCGCATTGGCATGGCCGAAATGGCGGGCGCAGGTAACCCGCCGAAGGAGATCGCCATGGGCGTGGTTGTGCAGAACATCGAGCGGGCCGACCGCGACACTATTGCCGGACTGGCTCGCTGCGGCGTCGCGACCGTCCATGAGGCGCAAGGTCGCAAGGGCCTGCTGGCGAGCTATATGCGTCCGATCTATTCCGGCGCGCGCATCGCCGGGAGTGCGGTCACGATCAGTTCGCCCCCCGGTGACAACTGGATGGTTCATGTCGCGGTCGAGCAATTGCAGGAGGGCGACATCCTCCTGCTTGCGCCCACCAGCCCCTGCGAGGACGGCTATTTCGGCGATCTGCTGGCGACCAGCGCGATCGCGCGGGGGTGCCAGGGGCTGGTTATCGACGCCGGGGTTCGCGATGTTCGCGATCTGACCGAAATGGGCTTCCCCGTCTGGTCGAAGGCGGTCTTTGCGCAGGGGACGGTCAAGAACACGCTCGGGAGTGTGAATGTGCCGGTGGTCTGCGCCGGGGCTCATGTCGAGCCGGGGGACGTGATCGTCGCCGATGACGACGGCGTATGCGTGGTGAAGCGCGCGCAGGCAGTGGCCGTGCTCGAAAAGGCGCGTGCACGCGAAGCGAACGAGGAAGAAAAACGGCAGCGCCTGGCCAAGGGTGAACTGGGTCTCGATATGTATGCCATGCGCGAGCGGCTCGAGGCCGAGGGGCTGAAGTACGTCTGATGCAGACCAGCGCGCCTGTCATGTGGATGCGCGGCGGAACGTCGAAAGGGGGATACTTTCTCGCTTCCGACCTGCCGGCCGACCGGGACGCACGCGACGCATTCCTGCTGCGTGCGATGGGCAGCCCCGACCCGCGCCAGATCGACGGAATGGGCGGCGGCGACCCGCTGACCAGCAAGGTGGCCATCGTGAAGCCGTCGGCGCGCGAAGGGATCGATGTCGATTATCTGTTCCTGCAGGTGTCCGTCGACGAGGCGCTGGTCTCGGACCAGCAGAACTGCGGCAATATCCTCGCCGGGGTCGGCCCCTTCGCGATCGAACGCGGGCTGGTAGAACCCGCGGGTGAGGAAACGCGTGTGGCGATCTACATGGAAAACACGGGCCAAACTGCCATCGCCAGCGTACAAACGGCCGGCGGTTCGGTCAGCTATGCCGGAGATGCGGCCATCGACGGCGTGCCGGGGACCCATGCGCCCATTCCCCTCGAGTTCCGCGACACGGCAGGGTCGAGCTGCGGGGCGCTGCTGCCTACCGGCAATCCGGTCGACGATGTCGCCGGGGTGGCGTGCACGCTGATCGACAACGGCATGCCCTGCGTCGTATTCAGCGCGCAAGATGTCGGGGCCACGGGCTACGAAAGCCGCGAAGAGCTCGAAAGCGCGGCATTTGCCCCGGTTCGTGAACGGATAGAATGCATCCGGCTGGCAGCAGGCCCGCTGATGCAACTGGGGGAGGTGCGCGACAAGACCGTTCCCAAGATGACGCTGGTCGCGCCGCCGCGCCATGGCGGGGCCGTGACGACGCGCGTGTTCATACCGCACCGTGCGCATGCCAGCATCGGGGTGCTGGGCGCGGTGACGGCAGCGACCGCCTGCCTGATCCCGGGTTCGCCTGCGGCGGCGGTCGCGAAGGTGACGCAAGGCGCCCGTAAAACCCTGAGCATCGAGCATCCGACCGGCGAAATGAGCTGCGTGCTCGAAGTCGATCCCGCAGGCGGGGCGGTTTCCGCCGCGCTGCTCAGGACAGCGCGCAAGCTGATGGATGGCACTGTATATGTCTGATCGTATCATCAGCTGGCACGACGCACCCTCGCGGCCCGCTTTCACGCCGCCCGCCGGCGCCGTCGATGCCCATTGCCATGTGTTCGGCCCGCAGGCGCGTTTCCCGTTCAGCCCGAAGGCCAAGTACCTGCCCGCCGATGCCGGGCCCGAAAAGCTTTTCGCCCTGCGCGATCACCTGGGTTTTTCGAGGAACGTCATCGTCCAGGCGAGCTGCCACGGAACCGACAATTCCGCCACGCTCGACGCGATCGCCAGGTCCGAAGGCAGGGCAAGGGGTGTCGCGGTGGTCGATCCGGCGATCTCGGAAGACGATCTGAATCGCTTGCATGATGGCGGGATGCGCGCGGTCCGGTTCAATTTCCTCAAGCGCCTGGTCGACAACGCACCGAAGGACAGGTTTCTCGATGTCGCCAAGCGGTTACCTGCCGGGTGGCACGTGGTGATCTATTTCGAAGCGGACATTCTGGACGAACTGCGCGCCTTCATCGATGCTATTCCCGTTCCTGTGGTAATCGATCACATGGGCAGGCCCGATGTGACACAGGGGCCCGACGGACCCGATATGAAGGCGTTCAGGTCGCTGCTCGACAGCCGCGAGGACCTGTGGTTCAAACCCACTTGCCCGGACCGGCTCGACGCGAAGAAGGAAGGCGGGCAGGGCGACCCGTGGGATGCTTTCGCCATGGCGGTCGCTCCGCTGGTTGCCGATTATCCCGATCGCTGCATCTGGGGCACCGACTGGCCGCATCCCAACATGCAGGACGAAGTCCCCGATGACGGTCACATCGTCGACATGATCCCGCGCATTGCGCCGACAGCCGAATTGCAGCGCAAACTGTTGGTGGACAATCCCATGAGACTGTATTGGGACGACGCCGAAACGGCCGGCTAGACGCTCCGCGTTCCCCCACGATTGGCGAAGATCGTTCCGAGCTTATCGGAGAGCGGGTAGCTCATCCTGTCGATTCAATCACGTCCATGGAAGCCGTAAAAGAAGCATTGAAGCAGCACCGCAATCCGGATCGCCGAGGTGAAGTGCAGCAATTTCCCTTGGTTCCGCAGTTGGGCGCTGAAAACGGTCCTGACAACCCCGCCGTGCATCCAGGCGCCCCCAGGGTGCTTGAGCGTGTCAGCAGCCAGATTTGCGTCCAATCTGATTGTAAAGTTGCCAATCCCGCCTAAGGTC
>Ga0208560_1000019_pt1 | contig 23377 bp, 20 predicted proteins | sample Virmet3827_250_FD_185742 | JGI IMG/M metagenome (GOLD analysis project Ga0208560, IMG submission 185742) | Marine viral communities from the Southern Atlantic ocean transect to study dissolved organic matter and carbon cycling - metaG 3827_250... | ecosystem: Environmental > Aquatic > Marine >...
GGCCAGCGGCGCATGACAAAGCCGCACTAACAGGCCGAACACATGGCCGCCTCAACCAGCGGAAAGATCAACACCAAGAAAACCCTTGCCAACGGAGGGCCGTCCACACACGGCCCAATTTTTGCTCTTTGCCGAAGAGGCGGGCTTTCGATGCATTTTTCGGCGTCACGCCGCGTTGCCGGGAAATGATAGTCTTCCTCAAGCTTAACCTGATCACGATGCACCATTCCCAATCTTCTCGTCGAGGCGTGCCGGGAAGTCCGGATTGTTCGCCCGTTCGGCCATCCAGAACACGATCTTGCCGCCACTGATCTCTTCGAGGCGAGCGCCTATGTTCGTCTTTTCCGCGGTGTCTTCGGTATTGGCCAAGTGCGCCCCCTTGTACTCGAGAACCAGCATGCGGCCGTCGGTCAGTTCCGCTACGAAATCCGGATAGAACCGGTCCGTTGATGTGGGGAGCCAGTACGAATGCGATCCCCGCACGATATTGCGCACCCAATGTTTTACACCTGGATGATCGTCTAGTGCGACCGCGCAGCGAAATTCCTCGCCGCCATCGCGCAAGTCGTCCGGGCGAGGATAGAAGTGCTTCTTCAAGGTGTGATTGCCTGAATAGGGCCGCGGCGGATGATACCGGCCGTCCTCGAACCGGAATGCGTTTTCGCCAAGCCCAAGCGATGGCGCGATGTCGCCGAGCAGCATCTGCATGCCGGTTTGCCCAGCTTCGGCACGGAGCTGCTTCACGCGGTCCGAGATGGCGCGTCGCAGCACATCCTTCGCCCGCACCAGGGCCGCGAGGGACACGCCTTCATTGTCCACCAGATTGACCACCACCCTCCGGCAGTATTCGAGGAATACCGGCTGCGAGATGTCGATCTGCGATGTCGTCCTATCCAGCCAGCGCGAAAGGTCGGCCGCAGTCCATGCGGTTTCGTCTTCAAGCTGGAGAATCTGCTGCGATGCTTCGCGGCTTATGCGAACCTGTCCATCGGCGACGTCCACTGTCACGACGTCCGGCGCTTCGGACAGCGCAAAACCGGGCAGCGACGGATCGACGCCGTCTAGTGTCCATCCGGCGAGATCGAGCAGGGTGGTGGGCTCGACCAGGTCGAGTTCGCCATATTGCTCGAGCACCATGCCCGGAATGGTGAAGCTTTCGCCGCGCTGGGAGGGCGTCGCGGCGGCTTGGCGGCGCTCTTTGTGCGCGGCAATCGATGCGCTGGGGTCGTTGTCACCGGCCAGAGGGGCGAGAATCGCGCCGATCTGGTCAAGGACTTCGTCGCTCGCTTCCGGGTCGATTACCACGGAGACCCCCTCGCCTTCTCCGACGATGGTCAGGGCATCGCGCACTTCTAGTGGCATCGCGGCGACATCCGGCGCTGCGGGAAGCGACACCGGGGGAAGCGGCGAGCGACCGGGCATCGGTAGCACTGCGGCAGCGGCATCGGCTGCTCCCTGCGCAATAATTTCGTCGCGTGCGGTGCGCTCGTCGAAGCCCATCGCGACCAGCGTGTCCTTCAGCTTGTTGGCGGCGGCGTGGAAGCCGATACCCGTCACATGGGCGTAGGCGCGGTTTAGCTCTTCCACTGGACGGCGCTTTGCGAAAGGCATGCGCAGCACACGGCCTAGCAATTGCTCAACGGCCGTGGCGGACTGTATATTGGCGACCGAGCAGAACACGTAGGCGAAGGAACAGTCCCACCCTTCGCGCAGCGCTTCGACCGTGATGACATGCTCGATTTTGCAGTCCGGTGCGAACAGATCGATTCCGTCGAGTTCGCGCTGGTCACCCGTCGCAACCGCGATGGCATCTTCGGCGATGCCATGCTCGATCAGCTTGGCCTTCACGACATCCACCGTGGCTTCCGCGCCTTCGGTCCTTGCCTGTGCCTGGTAGAGCGCGATGGGCCGGATGGGCTCGTTGGCTTCCGTTGCGATACGGTCGAGGCCGGCGCGTTGCTGAAGCGCATGGATGATCGCGGATTCCCACCCGGTGTGCTGGGTAAGGTGGATCGGCAGCTTAATCATCTGCTCCGCCTTCAACTCGTCGGCAGTGGCGGACACGATGACGTTCGACTGCAGCGGCGTCGCAGTGAATTCGATGATGGCCGAGGGATCGAGGCGCGCGCCCGTCTCTTCGGACAGGCCGGTGACGAAGTTGTGCGCCTCGTCGACGATCATGACCGGTCGCACCAGCCGCATGACATTGGCGAAGGACCAGCTGATTTCGCCCGGGCGCTTCTCCGCGGTGGCGGGATTGCGCATCAGGCCGTCCGGAAGCGCCCTGCCCTTGAAGAACGCCTCGAAATTTTCGTCGTCCTTGTAGACGCTGCGCTGCTCTGCCTGCGCGACGCGAAAGGACTGGACCGTTGCCACGATCACGTGCGCCATTGTGGCGACGTCCTGCGGCGTGATCTGGCGCCGCTCGTCGATGCCGAGCACGCGGACGGCGCCGCCGAAAGGCTTCTCCAGCGCGGCGCGGTAGGGATGCCCGGGCGTCTTGAGCGCGCCCAGTGTCTGTTCGGCGATCTTCGCGGACGGCACCAGCCACAGGGCCACAGGGAATTGCGGCGCGTCCATGCGATGCTTGTGCGCGATCCCGACAGAGTGCGCGCCGAGCAGCGTCTTGCCTCCACCGGTCGGCAGGCGAAGACAGCAATAGGGCACGCGCGGCAGGCTGTGCAGCGGTTCGTAGGCGGAGGCGTAGAAACCCGGTTCACCGACCTGGCACGCGATATTGTAGGCGACTGCGTGCGGCTTGGTGACGGCTTCGGACAGGAAGACGTCGAGGGCGTCGAGGGCGCGCTCCTGATATTTCTTCAGCTGCATCAGCGCGCCTTCACATCGTAAGGGGTCTGCTTGAAGGTAATGCTCGCGGCCTTCAGCCTTGCCGACGGCACCTTGCACGCTTCGCCATAAACTACCCAAGGCCCGGGATGATCAGGAAGTTGTGCCTTCAGGTCTGCGAGAATGGGCGGAGTAAGGACGTTGCCGCTTTCCGGGCGCCGGTCGCCGAGAATCCCGTTGTAGAGCAACGCATACGCAGTGCCGTCATGTAGTCCCAGTACCGGCGATGTCGCAGCCTCGCCACGGGCGGCAGGCTGGCCGGTTTCGGCGAACCAGATGTGCGCGGCGAGCGCATCGAAACCGATGTCTGGCTCGATCCTGCCGGTTGCATCGAAAGCCGGTGGACCGAGGCGATAGTAGCGATACCCGCCACCTCCTTGCCAATCGACCATTTGCGAGATGCCGCCCTGTTCGCCCTCTACCACCTTATCTAAACGTGGCTTGCAGTGAGTTTCGGCATGCTTGCCCATCTCAATGCCTATCCAAGCCCTATTCATCTTGTGAGCAACTGCTGCGGTCGTGCCCGATCCAAGGAAGCTATCTAGAACGAGATCGCGTGGAGCGGAAAAGAGATCAAAAACTCGTTTGATAAGCTTTTCTGGCTTTTTGCTCTTTGGAAATCTGACCCCGCCTTCATTATGGATGTTGTTAGAAAGAAGGTCATCCCACGAATTAGTAAGAGCCTCGGCAGCTGCCAGCCTACCATCAACTTCCTTCAGCTTATCTTTGTAAAAAAGCCAGCGTTTGCCATTTTTTAGATAAAACGGCAGGCCCTCGTCCCGCTCATAAAGATGAACGATTTTTGGATTTTCTTCAGAAATCCTTATTGCCTCGACGATTTCGGCACCGACCTGAGACTCATCCGGAGAAACTGGCTGAACAACGCGATGGGCATTAGCGAGCACGAACTCGTCAATTTCTCGCTCGAACTGCTTTTTCCCGAGCTTCTTTTTGACCTCGTTCAGCGTTCCATTATGTTTGGCCGAAAATGCTTTGTTTACAGTCGTAAGCTTCCACCCTGAAATGGGATCTTCGAAATTTGAGATAAACGAAGAATAACGTTTGTCACGCTCTCTAGCCACGAAGCCTCGATTAGGCTGCCAGCGCGACTTATTTTTCGCATACACAACGATGTAATTAGTCGTTGTGACCATTCCTGGATTGATAACTTTGTGGCCCTTCGGCGCAGATTGCTTAAAGGAAACCATATACGTTCTGTTTTTACGACCGAATATCTCGTCACAGATCACCGTCGCATACGAAAATTCATTATCGTCTAGATGTAAAACGAATGTTCCATCTTCGGCTAACAATTCCCGAAGTAGTACAAGCCGAGGATACATCATCGCCAGCCACAAGCTGTGTTCTAAGTTATCATCGTAATCGTCGAACGCCTGCCCGGTATTGAATGGGGGATCGATGTAAATACACTTTACGCGTCCTGCATAGAACGGAAGTAAGGCCTTTAGCGCGTCGAGATTGTCGCCCTGAATAAGCATATTGGAAGGGTTGCCATCGCCCCCGTCGAGCTCCGGCACCGCTTCCAGCATTCGGTAAGGCACCTTTGCCGCGGCGACGATGTCTTCGCTGCGGCTCATCCAGTCGAGTATCGGCAAAATCCACCCCTTGTCTTGAAGGCGGTCAATAGCGCGTGGGACCGCCATTCGCCAGTAATGCCTTGGTATTTTCAACGTGCACGGGAAAGGTCGCTTGCCGGTCAGACCGGGAGAGTCCGACCGGCAGCCCGTCTTTGCGCCTAAGCGGCGAGATCGAACGCCGCTGCCATCTCCTCGGCCATGCGCATGCGCAATTCGGCGAGCGGTGCGGCCATGCGGGTTTCTTCCCCAGTCCGGCGCAGGAACCAGTCGGCTAGGTTATAGATCGCGGCAGGCATATCGATGCTGATCCGGCCTTGGACACGCAGCCAAGCCAGCGTCACCATAGCCGTCAGCACAACATCGCAGCTGACGTGACGGCGCACATCGATCCACTCTTCCGCGGTCCGCGGCTGTTCAACCTCGGTTTTGCCCACGAACAGCTCGCGCGGCATGCCCATCCGCAATCCGATTTCGGATAGATGCGCCCAGTCCCGCCCCTGGCCTTTTAGCTCGAGGGCAAGGTCCATGTGAGGCCTCATCTCTCCGTAACGCACGCGCTGGTTCGCGCGAAGCTGGTCCGGCAGGAGCAGACCATGCTCCATGGCGCACAGTGTCAGCAGTGGCAGTTCCGCGGCGAGGCCACCGTAAGTCACAACCCGGTTATCCGGGCGATATCGGATATGGTCGAGCAGACCTTGGACAACAGCCTGCTCATCGCCGTATTCGCGCTCTGTCCAAGCGGTCAGGCCTTCGATAGCCATCGTGCGGTCTTCGTTGACGACGAGGTCAAGCGCTGCAGCGGCGAATATCCGTTTGCATGCTTGGTTGTGGCGCTTGCGACCTTGCCGCTCCAGCTTCGCCACCCCCGCCGCATCGATGGCCCGGTAATCTTCGTGGAGATATTCGTCCCACGCGGACTCGGTATCGATGAACGTCAATTTCAGCATCGTAATTTTCCTTCTTCTGGTTGGACCCGCCAACCACCCTCCTTCCGGTGCTCAAAACCCGACGGGCCGCGCCCGTTCGATAGCGCGCCACGCTTGCCAGGCCGCGCTGAGTGACCTTCGCTCGTGCCGGGATGAGTGCGACCACATGAAGGCAGCCCACAGGCATTGCGCTTCATCCGGAGCCCTGCGCGACCGCGATAGAATGTTCGAACCGGGACCTGCGCGCTCGATCCGATACGCAGCGGCGATCTCTTCCAGCACGCTGTTCGCGCACTCCAGCGGCAGAATATCGAGATCCGCGCGTTCCCGTTGCAGCAGTTGCAGGTCGGCGGGTGGCAGCGGCCCAGCCGCGGCGAAGGCGTGGCGGAGGTAATGCTGCGGCGTACGCGAAGCGCGAGCAATCACTGTTGCGCCGTCCGGAATGCGTTCGGCGATACCAGCCAGGATTTGCGCGCGGGTCGCCGTCCTGTCGAAAGCACGGTGATCGATCGAGAACCTCGCCACCGCTTCAGGACAGCGGGTGACCGTAAAGATGGCGGTTGATCGGATCGCCGAGCGGGTAGTGAATTCGTTGCGGTCGCGGATGATGGCGAGCGAACACACGATCTGTGGATGCCGCCTGGAGATTTCGGCCATGGAAATGGTCCCTTGCTGTAGAACGAGAAAGGGCGGCGCTCCTGTTGGAAGCGCCGCCCGTTGCGTCTGATTGGTGGAGGCGGTCAGGCTGCGGCTTTGTCGATCTCGACTGCGGTGCCGTCTGCATGGAATGCGAAGGTGGTCGCCTCCCACACGCCGCTTTCCAGCACATCATCCAGATTGTCGGCGGTGACCTTGATCCGGATGGCGGCTTTGGAATGCGCCATCTGCTTTGTAGCCTTCTTCTGCACCGGCATTTCGCGCAGCACCCCGCGCTCGTCAGCCGCGAACTGGCGGGTTCCGTCGTCGGTCACCAGAACTAGCGCTTCGTTCTTGGCGACGTGCGCAGGATGGACCTTCACCATGGCGACGCTGTCGATCATGCGATAGACAAGGAAGTACCAGGCCGGCGCGTCCGGAAAGCGTTCGTCGCTGTACACAGCGAATATCGCATCCTGCCTATCTTCGGCGGCTTTACGGGCGATCCCTTCGAGGATCGGCCAGGTCACGCTTTGGATGCCGCCGAATGTGATTTGGGCGGTGGTCGTGCCGGTGACCGGCAGACCCATCTCCAGACGAAGGGCGAGCGCGTTCGCCCGGTGGGCTTCGAGCCCACCAGCTTGGGTGTCATTCATCAATCTATTCCTTATTTCAGTGTGACGGCGTGTTCGCCGAAGCCTTTTCCCTCAACCGGATGGCCCACAATCAGCGCCGCCAGTGCGCCACTTCCACTTTCCGGTTCACCGGTTCCCACGTCCAATCGGCGCGGTAGCGCTCGACCCAGTCGACGGGGACGATCGTAGGATCCCGGCCGACCAGTTCGCGGTACCAGGCGACCTCGGCGTCATGCTCTGCCTCCCGCACGAGTTTGTGATACACCCCGCGGTACGAGCGCCGGTACCCCTTCCGATACGCGTCCTTCTGCAAGCGATGCGGAAGATCGCTGGCTTCGAAGCGCCAAGTGGGAGCTTTAGCACCTTCGAGGGCGTGGGCCATCACCGTGCGTCCGTCGCGGCACTCATGCGCGACGAGATTTACGAGGCTGGCGACGTCGTCGCCTGCTCTGTGAGCTGTAGGATTGAACATCCCGGCTTGCATTGTAAGATATCCCTGCGCGCGACCGTCGAAACCCAAGCCGTGCCAGTCGACATCCGCCATGGCGCAGATCCAGGGCATTTTTGCGACTTCCGGAACCAGCATTTCCAGGTGTCTGCGGTCGAACTCTGCATTAAAGCAGAGGCAGGCTTGCGCGCGCCCGAGATATTCGGCGACGCTGCCCGGACAGATGCGCTTGCCCGCCACCATGGCATCGTCAATCCCGGTGATTTTCGCGATATAGGGTTCAATGGGCCAGCTGGGTTGCTGGAGACCAGTGCGCATGCTTTCGGCCGCTATGAGGCGGCCTTGCGCATCGATCTGGATGATTGCCGCGGCGATCTCGATGATCTCATCATGCTGCGGATCGAGGCCCGTCGTTTCAAGATCGAGTACGGCCACCTTCGTGTGCAGCGGTCCCGCCCCTTCCGGCGCTTTCCACTGGTCGAGTGGCGTAATGCGATGAAGGACGCGCGTCCCATCGTCCGCCCCCGACGTGGGCGGCGAGGTTGTCGTTTGTGTCATGAGTATTCTCCTCGTGGTTACACCGGGGACGGTCGGAAGAAGTCCTTTTCCTTCTCCTTTCCATCCCCGGCTGCCCGTCAGCCGAAGAGTTTTTTGCTGAGCCGGTCACCTGCTCCGGCTTTTCCACCTGCGGTGGCATGGATAGGTGCGAAAATGCTTCGGTCGTCGGCACCCGCCAGGATCAAGCGATCCCTTGCGAGCGAGCCTTTTCCAGCGCAGCCAGCCTCGTGCGATGCTGGTTCGCGTCCTCTTTGAGGGCGCTGATGGCTTCCAACGAAAGGTCGAGAGGCCATTTCTCAAGCTGGCTTGCAGCCTTCACCGCCAGGCCAAATCGCGAGCCATCCGCTTTATCGCGTGCAGCAACCCAGCTTTTGAAATCGCGCCGGCTGCGCCTCTTGCTCTCATCGCTCACCCATTGCAGGACCTTGGTCCAGATCCCCGTCGTCGCCCAGGCGTGGGCCTGTTCCCGCTCCTTCTCCGGCAATGCAGCAATGATAGCTTTATTGCCGTTGCGAAGCTGTCGATCGGTCAGCGTTGAGCGCAGGATAACGTGGATATGCCGCATGTAATTGGCCTGTCGCTGCTCCATACGCACGAGCTCGGCTTGCACCGCAGGATCGCTCAAGCCTCGAAGCGTCAGACGGTTTCCGGGCCAGTATATCGGTTGCGGCAGGACCAGCCCCTCCTCGTTGATGCCGACATGGATTGCTTTGCCCTTTACCCGGGCAACGAAGGCCCGCGCTGCCTCGATTTCGCCTTGGAGCGCATTGATCGCATTGCCCGAGGGAGGCAGATCGCGTGCGGCAGGAACCGCCCCGTCTTTTTCCGACAATTGCGAGGGCCGCGCGCCCTGCCCGCGCTTGTCCGACAATTTCTGCCCCATCCGTTCGAGCCGTTCGCCGAAGGCTCGCATGGTCTCGGCCAGGGCAGGATCGATGCGCGCCTCGTGGAGTGGGTCGACGGGCCTGAGAGCAATGGAAGGGCCGGCGTTCTGCGGTCCCGTTGGCAGGGTCGCCGGCTGGATTACGGGCCTTTCCGGCGGCGGCGAGACGGGCCGGATGGAGGGCCGCTCCTTTGTCTGTGGGGGCTCGACACGGCGAAGACCATGCTCCTTGCCGGAGTCAGGAGACCCCACCGCTTGCAATCGAATCTTCAGATGCGGCACGGTCTTCAGCGGCTGGAGCGGCAGCAATCGGGCTAAGAATCTGTTGGTGGCCGAGCTTGAAGCGACCGGACGAAGGGACGGCCGATCCTTCACGCTGGGCACCGCAACCGGCGCTAAAACCGGCGGACTTGGCTGCAGTGCTTCGACCCGGCGCAGGGTCGGGAGCGTCTGGATCGGAGGGCCCACTGGGGACAGTTTCGAGATGCCGGGGGCGTTCACTTCAGGCACGGTCGTTGCCACGGGCCGAAGAGTGACGTTGATTTGGGCCGCCTCATCCACCGGGCGTAAAGGCACGCGAGGCGGAGGCACGGTCGCAACAGGCAGCAGCTTGATGGTCGGATTCGAGGTGGTTGAGACAGGACCGATCGCCGGGGGTGGCGACGACGTTGGCGCAACCGCGTTGATACGTGGGGAACTGCCGGCACCTGGTGGCCGAACTGTCTTCACGGTGGTCTCCGATCCTGGAGCAATACCGCTAGAGATTGGCTTGGCCTGGCGCGCTTGCCTCTCCTTTTCTGCCGGCATCGCCACCAGTTCGAGAGGTTTCGGTGACGCGATGGGGCTCACTTCGACGGGGGCAATAGACGCGATCGGCGATCGGACTCGGGGTGCCTCAACTTTGCCAAGAGATAGCCCGATATGCTGATCCGCAATGGTGCTGGTGGGAAAGATCGATGCCCTTGCGGTGTCCGCTTCGCCTTGAGCGACGGGACGCAAATTGAGGGGGGACCTGACCGCCAGTTCCACTCTCGCCAGTACCGACAGCCGGCGCTTCAAGGCGCGCTTGCGGCGCTCTTCGCGCCTCGCCTCAAGAGCCTTTTCGAGCCTGATATTGGCTTCGATTGTCCGGCGGTTCGCCTCGACATCGGCCACGAACTCGCCCTCGCGCGCGGTTCTGGTCTTGCGCTTGTCGAGCTTCTTTTGCGGTTTGTGCGTCAGGCCTCGTTCGGCATTCGAGAGGTGCGTATAATGCCGCTCGGTGCCCGACCGTTCGAGCATCGCGGTCATGATCTCGGCGACCCTGCGCCGTGCATGCCGCCAATACTCGGCGCCATCGAGGTCGGCGCGGTAGTCCTGGGCGATCTCCCAGGCATAGGCCTCGGTGCGTGTCATCGGACGCCAACTGCCACAGATATGGCCGTGATAGTTGCGCTGATCGCCGTCCGGATCGGGCCGATGAAGCGCGGCAGCATAGGGCAGCCCATGGCGCCCGAAGAGTTCATGCGCGACCGCTTTTAGAATTGCGACGCGTACTTCCTGGGGAACGTCGTGCGGCAGCACGATGATGATGTTGACGTTGCTCTTCGCGTCCGCCCTGCTCTCGCGCTGGGTGAGCTCGAGCAGGTCTGCACCCATCAGGATTTCGTCGAGATCGCCGCCCATATTGCTGAAGAAGAGCGATCGTTCGAGGGGATCGAGTTCGCAATGTTCCGGGTCGGACATGTAGACGATACGGCGTCCGATGATGCCGAAAGAATGCCGCTTCGCACCGTCGTAGTCGATCACCATCACGATGCCCCGGCGTCCCTGATTGTCAAGGATGGGAGCCTCGTAAGACGGCAGCGCGACGATGGCTTTCGACGAAGTCTTGCGCTCTTTGCGGCGGTATTTGCGGCGGTTCTTCTGCTCGACATGGATGCGGATTTTCTTGGGCGGCGCACGTCGTTCGACCTTGTCCAGCTGGCGCTGGATGGCCTTGTTGATGCGGACCTGGAGCCTGTCGTCGCGCAGGATGGCGGCCATGCGGCGGCGCTCATGCCGGCTTGCCGAGACGGCATCGCGGCGGTGGATGGCGTGTTGCTTCAGCGCCGACCGAGTGAGCGAAACAACCGTTCCGTCGAGCGTATAAGAATAGGTGCGCGCATGCGCGTCGCGCTCCTTGGCCGTGGGTGGTGTGGGGGTCCTTTTCGTTTGGCGCATGCTAAACAATTTCTCTCGCTAAGACCCCCCACACCTCCTTTCTGCCACTTCGCCCTTCCCGCTTCACGCGACCCAAAAAATTCGGGACGGTCGCCTCTCTTATCGTGGCCACGTGATTTGCGGCACAGGCAATCAAGCCTTGATCGTGTAAGAATGATCACAGGAACGTCGATCTGGATTTACGGTGCGAAAGAGAGGTGGGTTCATTGCCCCGGTTGCGCGAATTCGGCACAGATCGGAACGTTGGGATGTGGAAGTTGAACAAGGACGCAAAGGCGCAAACATGTATGAGCATTTGAGCGAGCTCGCGCAGCGGCTCGGCATGCACATGGCGCGAGCCTGCACCGATGGGCTGCCAGGGCATTTTGGAGACGACTTGCTCGACGACTTCCCTGACGAGGCCGGCAAGTCCATTGGCGTCGCGCTGGCCGAACTCGAAGCGGACGGGCTGGTCACACTCTCGCACTTGATTGGGCGTGGTCTGCCACGTGTGCGAACGACATCGCGACTGTTCGTCGCCTGCGATCCGGCCATCACCGGTCACGATCCGGTCGAGGACTCGGTTGTGCTAGCCCGGATGCTGATCGAGAAGCCCGGTCTTGGCGGCCATGCAAAGAAACTCGAGGAAGCAGCGGGCTGGCCCCGCCGCCGCTTCAATCCGGCTCTAGCGTTGCTGGTGCCGTATGTTGCCGATGGCCGAACACGCAAGCCAATCCAGGATAAATATCCCGTGCTGGGATTCGTCCTTGCCGACGAAGACGTTGTCGCGTTGCAACGCTATGTGCGCGAAAAGACCTGAAGGTGAAGATGACTTTCAATGGTCGCCCGTTTGATGCGAAGCGCTTCGCCCGCGAGCTCGAAACGAAAGCCATGGACATGGCTATTCAGGCCATAGAGGAGAAGGCACGCGGCGCTGCCGCCTCGATCATCGATCCCGAAACGGGTAAGCATGCCGATGTGTTTGTCGATCGACTGCCCGAGAGCGCGGTTGCCATCCGGACGACGGGCTCGCCGTCATTTGCGCGGCTGCTCGAAAAGCGCCTGGGAGTAGGCCGTGGAGAAGTTGAAGTCATGAACACTGCCGATGGCGCCCGGCAACCGAAAATCTATCTCGCCCATGCGAGCGAAGACAAGCCCCGCATACGGCCGCTCGCCGAATTCCTGATGGCCAACGGCATCGAGGTCTGGTTCGACGAATGGGAGATCGAGCCCGGCGACAGCTTGCGCGAGAAGATGGAGGAAGGCTTGGGCGCAATGACACATTTCGTCGTCGCGCTGACCGAGACGTCGATCACGAAGCCCTGGGTGGCGAAGGAGATAGATGTCGGCCTCGTTCGCCAGGTCGGCGGCCAGAGCCGGTTCGTTCCGTTGCTGATCGATCTCGATCCCGCGAAACTCTCGCCGTTTCTGCAAACGATGCTCTACCTGCCGATCGATCCAGCCGACGAGACCCAGTGCAAAGGCCTGGTGGACCGGTTGCATGGGGTCAGCCGCAAGCCCGCTCTCGGCCCCGCACCGCGCTATGTCCAGAACGCGCCCGCAGGTCTTGAAGGCTGGTCCCCGGCGGCCATTGCCGTAGGCCGTCATATCGTGGAATCTAGCAAGCACGCGATGCCGGTCGATCCTATCGTGACGCTGGACAGTCTCCAGGATGCGCTCGACCTGGAGACGGACGATCTGCGTATCGCGCTCCTTGACCTCCATGATGGCGGTTACTTGCGCGAGATGGACGTGCAGGGGCCTTATGCGCCGCAGCCAGCCCTGTTCGTCGAGTTCGATGAGGCCTTCATGCCGTTCAGCCCACGCGAGGACGCCATCGTACTCGCGAACAGGATGATGACCGGAAATAGCCAAGCATTCGAAACCGCCCGGATGGCCGAGGCGCTGGATTGGGAGCCGCGCCGAACAAACAGCGCGATCTGCTACCTGGAACGCGCCGGTGCGATCAAGTCTCGCACCGCGCTGGCTTCGGCCCCTTGGCGCGCGGTCCAACTCATCCGCACCGACAACACTTTGCGCTTCGCCCGCAGCCATGCGTGAAAGGCGGCTCGTCTGAAACCCGCCCGCGGTTCTGGCAGGTCATCAAGACGCGCACGGTGGCGCTCGAAAAGCCTGCTGGCGAGCGAGAATCGGCGAATACCTTGCGTGGGTTTTTGGGTCGCGTGAGGCGCATCTGACGAATCGGTAATCTGGCCGTCGAAAGGAAAATTCGATGACCATAAAAAACCGACTTTACGCCAGTGCCTGCCTTGCTGGACCACTGGTCGACGCCGGGCTCGGCCCGACTGATGCCGATGCCTTCCATGCCCTTCTTTCCGGCACTCTCGATGACCTCGTCGCCTATGCCGACGATTTGCCCAAGGGGCGCGCGGTTTCGCTTCTCTCGCTGGTGGTTACCATCCTTGCGCGGCACGGCGACTACCTTGAAAAGCTCTCCGCTGCGCTTCAGTGGGAGACGCGGAAGGTCGCCTATGACGAGGATTGCGCCAGCTGGAAGACAGCGGAGGCGGACTGCGGTGTTGCCTGGCGCGAGATGCCAATGACCCGCGGACAGCGCTTTCTGATCGCAGATACAGCCGCGTTGCTCGAAATTGAAATCCCCGAAGGCATGGATCGTGGGACTGCCGCCGATTGGCTCGACGCCAACGACGCGAATGTCGTCCTCCGGCTTGGGTGGAACGCGAAATGAAAACCTACGAGATGATCCAGGCCAACTCGGAGAAGATCACGGTATCGAGCATGGAACAGGCCAATCGCGTCATGGCTGGATTTGAACCCTATGCCGACAAGTTCCTCGCAGACGTCGGCGCGACCACGTCGATTGACGACGAACTCTTCGCCTTCTTCCAGCGCATAGCAGTGCGCTGGAACGCCAATTACGAGGTCTGGAAGGTCATGGACGCCGATGATGAGCTGAAGCTCGTCGAAATGAAGGCAGCAGACACACAGCGCGCTCAAGCCATCAGGGATATGGCGCGCAAGTGCCGGGACGGTTAGATGCGATCGCAGGTTCAGTGAAGTTGTGGATGCCCGGCTGTCGCCGGGCCAGTTCCGAGGACAGCGATCAGTTCGGCCAGCGTTTTGGGTCCCTCGCCGAATGGCTTGATCTTGTCCTTTTTCGGGGCCTTTCCGCTCAATGTAACGCCAAGGATTGCCCGGGTGCGTTCCTGCAGACGGAGCCAGACAGGATCGCCGGTGAGCAGCCCGGTGCTCTGGGCAAGGTGACAGACGAGACGTGATGCATCTTCTATGCGGTTAAGCTCTTTCACATCGTGAGTTTGGTCGAGCAGATGCTCTCGCAATTGCAGGAACATCTCGCCGATGGGATCATCGCTGTGGCTTTCTCTGGCCAGATACGCCCAGAGACGGCTATCGCCTTCCAGCTCATCCCAGCTGGTCTCGGCGAACCCGCTTGCGTGGCCGAACTGACCCCGCGAAGGAAAAACGGACGCGGCAAGTTTTGCTTGCCGTCGGATATGCTCGGCGCGGATCCAAACCTCGCCTTTTGCTTTGTAGCCTGAAGCCAGCAATAGGGCGTTGGCGAACTCGGCCAGTGGCGCATCTTTCGCATTACCTCCGCAAGTCGCATCGACGCGAAGGGCCCCATGCGCAGCAAGGTCGGTTGGCAGCAATCCGTAGTAATTGGCCAGTAAGCCATATCGCGTCCCGCCTCGCCCCCCTACGCGGTCCACATCGATATCGCTCGACCCCGGCCACTCACCTGGCGGGGCGTCCGCGACCGGAAGCGTCAACTCGAGCTGCTTGGCGAAGTCTCCAAGCGCAACTTCCGCGTATTCCGTATCCGGCCCATCCAGACAGCGAAGCAAGGCCAGAGTTTTCGTGTCGGATGCAGCTTGGACAAATCGATAGGCACCTTGCGCGAGGTTCGGGTCGAGGTGGCGGTCGAAATCCATCAGGACGACCTTGCGCAGCGAGAAAAGGGTGAGACTCGTACGTTTGAGAAGCAAGCGCATATCTGGATCGCAGCGGGCGGTGGCGATATGCTTGCCGCAATGCTTAATGGCCGCAAGGTTGAACCCGTGATCGGCATTCAGCTTCTGAAGAATGCGGAAAATGCGCCTCGTGATGCGCAGCCCGCGAAAGATCGAAATGATCGAACATTTTGCGTTCCCGAAAAACGCTGCGCGCCACTGGGCGACCTCGCCCGGAGCATTCGGCCATTTGAGCGCTGGCACAATCCTGAGTGCCTCTTCGATATTTTCGCTCAGAAGCATCAGGAATAGCTCAGGATGCGAACGCCTGATGGAGGCCAGAAAGCCGGCGATTGCACCTATGCTCACACCCGTCACGGCGCCGAACACCGTGTTGTATTGAAATGCGCCGCCCGTCCATTGGTGCAGATGCTCCTCAATCTCTTTCGCCGTCCGCGGTAGATGATGAAAGACCGGCGGCGAGCCGTGGGGTTGCGCCAAGGCCAGATGGAATTGATACGCCGGCGCGAAAATCAGCGGTGGCAGTTTGCAGCCCGGCGGCATGGGCTCGTGGCAAGCCAATTTCGGCACACCGATGGTATCGGCGATCCAGCGACCGAGCGCCCTCTCGCCGGGACTCAGCTGAAGTTCGGACAGGAACTTGTCCCCGTCCTGCAATGCGATCAAGTCTGCCGCGCGGTTCGCGAAGTCGGATTTCTCCGACATCTTCATCGCAATCAGCCTTCTTCGAATATTGATCGCGTCCTCAATCAGTTCCTGTTCGCAGTTCACGGCACCTATTCCTGCATAATGGTTCTGCGCCAATTGTAGGATGCGAAGAGACGATCTGGTAGTTAGGCACCTAAAGCGCTGATTGGAAACATCTTTTTGGGTCGTTGGTAGCCGGTATGCCTGCTGCCCCATACCGGCACCATGAGCCGGAGCGATCCATCTTCAAACGACAAGTGCGCCGCGAGTGATTCATCGCGGGACAGCCTCGTCGTGCGCGATGAATTGCCCGCCGAACTGCCTATACTGGAAGAGGAGCTGCTGTGGCTGACAGACCTGGTTGCCGCGCTTCTTTCGCCCCAAGCCCGAGAGGACCCCGACCATGACTGAGCTTCTCCCCGCCGCCGGATACATCCGAGTTTCAACGAAACGCCAGGCGGAAGCAGGCACGTCGATGGAAGAGCAGAAAAAGGGCATTGAGCGCGATGCGGAGAGGCTCGGATATGTGATCGTCGAATGGTATGTAGACGGCGGTGTATCTGGAAGATCAGGCAAGCGACCCGAATTCCAGCGGGTGATCGCCGACAGCTGTTCGAAAACCAGGCCATATCACGCAGTCTACATCTACAATTTCAGCCGGTTCTTCAGGGACGATTTCGAGACCGAGGCGTATCGCCGCAAGCTCGAGAAGAACGGGGTGGAGCTGCTGAGCGCGACGCAGCAAATCACACCGGGCCCGCACGCGCGTCTGCAGCGCGCGATTATCTGCGCAATGGATGCCGCAGCCTCTGACATCAACGCGGAGCAAGTTACGCAGGTGATGCGCGCAAATGCGCGAGACGGGTACTGGAATGGCTCGGTTCCGCCGCTGGGCTACGAGACTTACACCGCTCAGATCAGGGGCAAGAAGCATAAAAAGAAGTTGCGTGTGCTGTCTTCGGAAGCAGCGGTGGTCGAGTATGCCTATGATCGCTATATCGGCACCGGCGGCAAGGCCTCCATGGGTATCGCCAAATTGGCCGGACACCTCAACGAAAAGGGTCTGAGCTACCGCGGCCGCCCTTTCACGCCCGCGCTCGTGCACACTATCCTCACCCGCGAGACCTACGTCGGTCGGCACTATTATAACGTCAAGGACAGCCGCACCGGAGAGAAGCGTCCGCGCGAGGAATGGATTGAAGTGAACGTGCCCGCGATCATTCCGGAAAAGACCTTCGACACAGTCCAGAAAATTCTCAAATCCCGCGATCCCAAGATGACGCCCGCGCGGTCGCATTCGAGTCCTGTGCTCCTTTCCGGGCTCGGTCGTTGCGGGAATCCCGAATGCACGGGCACGATGATGTTGATGACAGGCAAGGGCGGTCGATACCGCTACTATGCCTGTTCGAACGTCCGCCGGAAAAAGGACAATAGCTGCGGTGGCAACAACGTGCCCATGCAGCAAGTGGACGAAGCCGTTATCGGCGTGCTGGAAAAGCGGCTGCTCGATCCCGCTCGTCTCGAAAAGCTGCTCGCGCAGCTTCTCGAGCGGTCAGCCGGCGCGGATGCCAAGCGCATGCGCGAGATCGTGACGTTGCGCAACGAACGCACAGCTGCGGAGATGGCAATCCAGCGCTTGTTCGAATCGATCGAGGCAGGTCTCGTCGATCCCAACGACAAGGATCTCAAAAAGCGTCTGGCGGGCCATCAAGCTCGGCGCGGCGCGCTCGACAACGAAATCGCCATTCTCGATCGGCAGTGCGGCAACAAGCATGATCGGGTCGATGCGGAAACAATCGCTGTCTTCGCCAAAGGCCTCAAGGAAAAGCTGACGGATCCGGACAATCCCACCTTGCGTAAGAACTACGTCCAGGCGTTTGTCAGCGAGGTCGTGATGACGAAGGAGCGTCTGACTGTCCGCGGGCCGGTAGCCAGCCTGATCCAGGCGGTAAGCACGCCCGGTGCCACTATGGCACCGGTGCGCACTTCCGTAGTAGGTTGGTGCGCCCGGAAGGATTCGAACCTCCGGCCCCCAGATTCGTAGTCTGGTGCTCTATCCAGCTGAGCTACGGGCGCGCTTGGAGGGCGCCACATAGGCAGGCACCCACAGCTTGGCAATCCCTAAATCACCCCTTTTGCAAACAACTTTGCCGCCAGCGCGACATCGAGCGGGGGTTTGGCAAGTAGCTCCGCCTCCTCAGGGGTAAACCAATCGATTTCACCCCCCTCGAGCGCGCCCATACCGCTCCCGTCCCAGACCGAAGTGTAAAGCATGATGACAATCGGCGGGCGCTCTTCCCCGCTGGTCTCCTCGGCGAAGCCGACGGGCGCACAGGCCGCCGGTTCGAGGACCAGGCCAAGCTCTTCGTCGATCTCGCGAACCAGCGCATTGCGCGGGGTTTCGCCCGTCTCGACCTTGCCGCCGGGAAACTCCCAGAGCCCGCCATGGTGCTTGTCCGCGGGGCGCCGATGCATCAGCCAGCGCCCCTTCCCGTCGCGCAGCGCCAGCGCGACGACGCAGGTCCATGTCGGGATATTTTCCACTTTCGCGACCACTCTCAACGATTTCTTAACCCGCCCCAGCGTAAACATCCCATGTCAGCTTAGACAAGCGACGAGTGGGGGCACCGGGCATGATCAAATTCCTGCGCATGTTGGAACGCGATAATCGCGGCGCCACTTCCGTCGAATACGGGCTGATCCTCGCCCTGATCTTTCTCGCCATGATTGGCGGGCTCCAGGCTTTCGGCGCGTCTGCGACGACCATGTGGTCGAGAATCGCAACCGCGGCTGCTGCCGCAATGGGCGGCTGACCGCAGCGGTTAGGGGTTTTTAAACCACTTCGCTGCAGAACGCATAATTGTCCGCTCTACATTCTTGGAGTGGGCCGGGTACGAAGACTGAACCAGGAGACGAATTATGAAGTTTTTCCGCAAGCTGCGCCGCGATGAAGAAGGCGCAACCGCAATCGAATACGGCCTTATCGCTGCCCTGATCGCCGTTGCCGCGATCACCGCGATGCAGAGCCTCGGCGGCCAGCTGAGCACGACGTTCAACACCGTTTCGACGACGATGAGCGGCAGCTAAGACGCGGGGTAACTCCCGACGAAAATCAGGGGCGGCGGGTTCAACCCGCCGCCCCTTTCCTTTGTCCCAATCAATTGCTGCAGTTCATCGCCCGCGGACGACGATCTTCACCTTCTGCCCAACGCTGAGGCCTTCATTCGAAGTCAGCCCGTTGAGCACGCGGAACCGGTCGATCTGGTTGTCGCTGTAGGCCATCCGGCGCGCGAGCGAGGCGACCGTATCGCCGCTGCCGACCGTCACGACATCGACCACCCGCGGAATCACATTCGCCGCGGTCTGCGAGTCGATCCGCTGCATCGATGCAAACATGTCGTTGAACGCCGAAGTCTGGCCAGCCGGGGTTATCGCGAGAAAGTGGTACGCGCGGTCGCTGGCGAACTCATAGGCGAAAACGGTCACGTCGACCTGCCCGTTACCCGATGCGACGCGCGCCGTCCCGTAGGCGGCGGGCAAACCATTGACGGTGGTCCGCTGGATCGATTGCGGCCGGATCTGCTGCTGCTCGCTCACCCCGGCGAAAACGCTGGTGACATAGCTGTTGAGGTCATTGTTGTACGGCGCGAGCGAGAATTGCGCCTGCCCGCTCTGGCCATTGATCGTGACCGCTCTCGTCCCGTTAATCATGTAGAAACCCTGCGGCGCCGTGAATGCCAGCCGCAGATCGGGATGGATGAAGCGCCGGCCCTCGACCACGCCTTGCGACGGATCGTCGCCATAGGTCAGCCCGTCGATCCGGGTCAGGAAGGTATCGCGATTGGTGACGCCGCCGGTGACGCCGGTGGCCTGCGCTTTCGCCAGCGCGGTCTGCACGCGACTGGCCGGATCGGGGTGGGTCGATGCCCATTCGGGAATATTGGCATTGTCGCGTCCCTGCACGCGGGCATCGAGCGCATTCTGCAGCGCGAGGCTCTGCAGCACCGTGCCCATCGCGCGCGGATCGTAGCCCGCCGAGTTGAGATAGCGAATGCCGAGCTCGTCCGCCTCGAGTTCCTGCGAGCGCGAGAACTTGAGCGTCAGCAATTGCGACCCCTGCAAGGCAGCCTGGCCGAGCTGCTGCCCGAGCCCGCTATTGCCGAGGAGGACACCCGACAGGATCGCACCGGCCGCGCCGAGCAGCGTGTTGCGCTGTGCCGTGGCCTGCCGGCGCTGCGAATGGCGCGCGGCGACGTGGCCGACTTCATGGCCTAGCACCGCCGCCAGTTCGGCTTCGTTGTTCATCAGCGCAACCAGCTGCCGGGTTGTGTAGACGTAACCGCCGGGGATCGCGAACGCGTTGTTCACCGGGCTGTTGAGCAGCGAGACGGTGAAGGAATCGCGGGCATTGCCCAGGCCCGACTGGACCGCGATGTTCTTGCCCACCTGTTCGACATATTGCGCATGGCTGCCGCTCATTGCTCCGCCGAACTCGTTGAGCAGCTGCGGATGCGCCTCGGCACCCATCTGCGCTTCGCTCTGCGTGATCGGGGTGGACGCACTGGGGATGTTCCCCGTGCCCATACAGCCGGCCAGCGCCAGCGAGAGTGTCGAAACGGATGCGGCGGCGGCGAGTGAAATGCGCGTCATGAGCGGCGGTCCCCATATATCTGGCGCGCGGCCGCCGGACATTCCCGGCCTGTCGCGCGAGGCGTTGAATATGTTGGGAAGAACCGGGTCATGCGGCGGTTTGTTCCCGCCGGGGTACCGCGTCCTCAGCCGGCGAGCGCGAGGAAACGCTCTTCGCGCAGCCGCTTGAGTTCATGCGGTGCATGCCGCGCCAGCGCGTCCAGCTCTTCCACGATCGCATCGCCGAGCGCGGTTGCCGCCACCCGCGGATCGCGATGCGCCCCGCCGACAGGCTCGGGCACGATCCGGTCGATCACGCCCAGCGCGGCCAGATCCTGCGCGGTCACTTTCATCGCCTCGGCGGCATCGGGGGCCTTCTCGGCGGTCCGCCACAGGATCGAGGCGCAGCCTTCGGGGGAGATCACCGAATAGACCGCGTGCTCCATCATCAACACCCGCTCGGCGCTGGCCAGCGCGACTGCACCGCCCGATCCGCCCTCGCCGACGATCGCGGCCACCATCGGCACCGGCAACGCCAGGCAGGCCTCGGTCGAACGCGCAATGGCTTCGGCCTGGCCGCGTTCCTCGGCCTCGATCCCGGGAAAGGCACCCGAGGTGTCGACCAGCGTCACCACCGGCAGGCCGAACCGTCCGGCCATTTCCATCAACCGGATCGCCTTGCGATAGCCTTCGGGCTTGCCCATGCCGAAATTGTGGCGGACCCGGCTGGCGGTATCGTTGCCTTTTTCATGGCCGATCAGCATCACCTTGCGGCCATCGAGCTTCGCGAACCCGCCGAGGATCGCCTCGTCGTCGCCGTAGCAGCGGTCCCCGCCCAGCGGCACGAATTCGTCGAAGGCATATTCGACATAATCGCGAAAATGCGGGCGCGACGGGTGCCGCGCGACCTGCGTTTTCTGCCACGGGCTGAGCGCCTGATAGGTGCTGGCAAGCAGGTTCGCGCTCTTCAGCTCGAGCCGCTGCAATTCATTGGTGATGTCGACATCATCGCCCTCCGCTGCGCTCCGCAGTTCGGCGATACGTTGTTCAAGCTCGGCGACCGGCTTCTCGAATTCGAGATAGGAAATCATGCTACGGCGCTAGTCCGAAGCGCGCGCGCGTGCAAGCGGATGGCGTTCGTTGACCAGTTTCACCAACCGCGCGGCATCGACATGCGTATAGATTTGCGTGGTCGAGATATCCGCATGGCCCAGCAGCGTCTGGAGCGGGCGCAAATCCGCCCCGCCTTCGAGCAGATGCGTGGCGAAGGCGTGCCGCAGGACATGCGGGCTGAGCTTCTCGGGCGCGAGGTCGGCGCGCACCGCCAGTGCCTTGAGCAGCTGGAACAGGCGCACGCGCGAAATGTGCCCGCTGCGCGAGGGAAAGAGCCAAACCGAATCGGATCCGCGCAGCGCCAGCCACCGCTTGAGCGCGGTATCGGCCCGCTGGCTGACGGGAACCATGCGCGCATGGCCGCCCTTCCCGGTAACGGTGAGAAACGGCGCATCGCGCGGTACTGCAGAAAGCGGCAGCGAAACCAGTTCGGTGGCCCGCAGCCCGGAACCGTAGAGCATTTCGAGCAGCGCCAGCATCCGCACCGCGAGCGGGGCATTGCCCCGGGCCTCTTCTTCCGCGGTCGCGAACAGCGCTTCGACCTCGGCATGCGACAGGATCTTCGGCAGCGGGCGGCGCGTGGCAGGGCGCGGCAGCGCATGCGTCGGATCATCCTCGCGCAGCCCTTCATCGACGAGGAAACCGAAAAACTGCCGCAGGGCCGAAACCTTGCGCGCCAGCGTCGCCGGGGCCAGCGACGACCAGCCCTGTCCCAACCGGGCGAGCTGCGCCGGCTGGGCGTCCTCCAGCGAGATCCCGATCAGTTCCTCCGCCTGTTCGAGGTCGCGGCCATAAGCGAGAACCGTATTGCGCGCCGCCCCGCGCTCAGTGGCGAGCATGGCGAGGAAATCGGCGATCGAAGCGCCCATGTCAGGCGCGCGCGACCGCCTCCGCGGCGATCATTCTGGCTTCGGCTTCCAGTCCCACGCGCCGCAATGCGGAAACGATATGGAACAGGTGCCGCGCTGTCATGCGGTCCCAGCCCGATCCCTGCATGCCGAGCCCCGCCAACATGGCGACCAGCGCCGGATTGTCGACTTCGGCCGCGCGTTCGATCATCTGCGTCCAGCGTGTCTGCGCCGCCAGGTCGATCCCCAGCCGCTCGCCATACTCGGCTATTTCGGCATCCGCGACGCGCCCCAGGCCCGCGAGCCCTGCGAGCAGCATGCGCGACTTGTGCTGCCGCGGCGAATCGTCATCGTCCACGAAGCCATCGAGTTCGCCATCGCTGACCATTGCCGAACCGTTGGGATCGGCCAGGGCCAGCATGGCCCAGCCGACACTGCCGTCATCCACCACGCCGGCCCAGCGCATCGCATCGCGATCGAGCCCCGCCGCGAGCATGGCCGCGACCAGGCCGTCCACATCGTCGGCCAATGCATCGTCGACCGGAAGGCGCGCGGCGGCATAGGCAGTCAGCACCACCCTGCCATAGGAAAACTCGCCGCCGCCGCCCCAGATATCGCGGATTGCGGCGAGCCGCTGCAGCGGATCTGTTCCGACATAGGCTTCGCGCAGGCGCGACGCGGTGACAGCGGCATCGCCCTCGGTGCCCTCCTCCGCGAAGATCTGGCTGTAGAGATCGACCATTGCCGCCGACGACAGGATGCCGCTGGCCGCTGCAAGGTCCGCCGCGCGGGCGCGCTGCAGCGGTGTAAGCGCGGGGGTGAGCGCCGCGGTCCGCAGCAGGTCCGGCTCCGCATCGCCCAGCAATTCGTCGGGCACGGGCTCGCCCAGCGCATTGGCCAGGGCAAACCGCCACGGGGTCAATGCCGCGATCCCGTCCCATTCGATGGTTACCGCGCGGCGTCCGCGACCGGCGGAGCCCGCCACACGCTGCGCCAGCAGCACGTCGATACGGTCGTCCTCGGTGCGCGACAGCAGGCGGCGCAGGTCGTTCTGCGCACGGGTCGCCTCGCCCGCATAGGCATTGCAAATCCCAGCCAGCATCTGCCACTCGGCATCGTCGCGCCGGGTATCGACCAGCCGCACCGCGGGGCAGGCGCCGATAATGTCGGCACTGCCGATATAGGCCTCTACCGCCGCATCGGTGAGCGCGGGCGAATAGTTTGCCGTGTCGATATCCTGGACGACGGCGCGGGCGACGACATGTTCGCCCAGCGCGTTGAGCGCGCGGACCCGCAACGTCGCGAACTCGACCGGATCCATTTCCTCAGGCGTCGCCAGTCGGCTGGCCAGGGCGCGGCGCAGCAGGATGTGCCCCCAGCGCGAAACCATCGGACGAGTCGTACCGGCCAGCAC
>Ga0208560_1000020_pt1 | contig 23106 bp, 14 predicted proteins | sample Virmet3827_250_FD_185742 | JGI IMG/M metagenome (GOLD analysis project Ga0208560, IMG submission 185742) | Marine viral communities from the Southern Atlantic ocean transect to study dissolved organic matter and carbon cycling - metaG 3827_250... | ecosystem: Environmental > Aquatic > Marine >...
AACCTCTAAAGGTTTCTTGCCACTCTTCAGCGTCGTGCTGTGGAGTGCCTTTAGTGGTAGCTCTACTATATCCCTCAGAATTCAATCCATCATTACCAATCGGTAAGATGAATTTTTCTATATTCAAACCTTCTGCCTTTCTATGTAATTCCTTAATAGTATTTAAGAAATCAGCATTAGCTTGTTTTTGAGACATACCGCCTATCTTACCATAATGAAAATCAGGTAAAGATATTTCGTAAGCTACAAGAGATCCCTGTTTAAAGTTGTAGACTGGGTCTACTACTTGTGGGATATACTGTTCCATTTCCTCAAAGAACTTCTTTTTAAACTCAGTAAGATCTTTTTTATCTTCTTTTGTTACAATAGAAAACCTAAGTTCTCCCGAGCTTGTTTGCCAGTGCTTAACCGACTGCACATCTTTCTTGTCAATTCCCCTATCTTGAAGATGTAAATCAAGTTCAGGAATGTATGTAGAATCTATCTCTCCTACATTTTGTGTTTCGTTTTCATTTTGGTTTTCTCCGCTCTCTATCCAGAAGTAACCTCCTGCATATCTCCTCACTCCTCTAAGAACTTTTCTAACATTACTGTCATCTATTCCTAGAGCTGTTGCTACCTCACGGACGCTTGAGAATTCATCAATAAGATTTCCTTCTCGGTCATACTGTTGTATCATCGTTTTTTAATTTTTTCTAAACTTCTTCCTGCAAAGTATGCTCCATACACTGTGATTAAAAGTGTTTGGTATATTGGAACATATGCAGGGGCTATCGTAAACCCACCAGCATTCCCATCAAAGATCGAAATAACTACGAACATAATTGATAAGAATATACATATTAAAGGTCTGATATTTTTAGATAGCCAGTTGTCAGATTTCATATCTGCTTCCCAGCGTCTTGTAACCTGTTCTTGTGCGTTAGCCTCCGCTTGCATAAGAACTTCTTCAATTTTTTGTTGAGCGGCTAACTTTTCTTCTTTAGACGTAGTTAGCTTGTCGAGAACATCCCCAACCTGCTTAATAACTCCTCCGCCTAATATGTCTAACAATTTACTCATTATAATGCTTTTATATCATCAGCATGTCTATATGCTGTATCTCCATCTGCATCTTTATATGCCTCTAAGACAAGCTTTCTATTTTTATCTTCTTTCAACGATATATGAATCCAAGAGAAATCAAATTCATTAATCATTTGATCAAACTCAATATTATTTTTAAGAATCCAATCATATATCTTTTTGTTATTCATAGCTCCGTTTTCCCAGAACTGGATGTCTAAAGCCTCACCTTTACAATGCTGTGATTTTCTACTTCCTCCAATAGCACGATTTAATTCTGGACTTCTGTACCCAGAGCTGATACGAATAGGCCCTAATTCATCACGCATTGGCTGTAAAACGTTCATAATCAACCGTTGTAAATTTCGCAAATGTTTTTTATTTGGCTCATTAGGTATCCCTTTTCTTAAGGCAGTATTACTCCTAGTTATTTCCAAAAGTACAAAATTTTTACTTAATCTCATCTTTTTTAATTTTTTTATTATTAAAGATTATCTATAACTAATTGATTATCTGTATCGTTACTACTTTTCCTTTATCTGATTTGACGCCAATAATATCTCTATATGCTGAAGTTTAGCAGCAATATCGGCAAGAGCAATTTTAATCTCGTTATCCGATTGTTCTAGGTGATATACCCTACCTTTTATCTTTGTACACTCATTATTAAGATTAACATATAATCCGAATGCGGCGGCTAATATAACTACAACCCCTATTACTAATTCTATCATTCCTATACTTACATTCATTATATTATTTTTTAGCGAATTTCTCTACGCCCGAAATGCCAAATGAGCCTAACACAACCCAAACAAAGGAATCGTATACAAATTCATTAATTACTAAATCTTTACCTACCCAACCCGTGACAAGATCAGCCACCATTATAAGACACATTATAGCAAAAGCTACAAACCCTACAATAGCTTTCTCATTCCAATTATTATCGTCTTTGAAAATTTCCATAATCTTCTTCGTCTTTGAATTTCTTTTTTCTATTATACTTTTTGTTATTCTTATGAACTCTAGGAGATGTCTGCTCCCAGATTTCATCAGGTGTTAAGTTTACCCATTTATACTTTTTACTCATTTTTAACTAATTTGTTATGCATAGTAAGCTAATACAGAGCCACATTTCTATCCATTTTATTTTTAACATGTTGTACAATATTCAGCATTGCACATATCTGCAAGTTGCTGGCTATAAATATCTATTTTAGTTTGGTTATCCTCTCTAACCGCTTGTTTATATCCTTCATATATAGCATATACCTTAAGAGCTCTCTTAGCTTCCGCACTGCTGCAGTCTCTAAGATTAACTGAGAATAGCATATCTTCTACGCAATCTGCAAATACTTTATTAAAACATATACCATCGCTTATCTGTGCTTTAGGATTATAGTTTGCAGAGTTACGATCCATACATCCCGGTTCAGCTAACTCTACAGTTACTGTATCAAAAGTTCTAGCCACCTCTTTTCTATTGTCATAAACTTTTTTAGTTATAATTTCTCCAAACTCAGATTCTAATCTAAATCTTACTGCTGCATCAATAGAAACATTTGTAGTATCTACAATAATCCCTAATCTTGTAGTTTTATCTAGAGAAACACTTGCACTATAAGTTTGATCTATCTCAGACATCTCCACATTGGCTAATGTGTGTCCTGTATCTAAATCTATAATCTCAGCAAAAACATCTCCAGGATCAGATTGAGTTCCGCCAATCTGAGCTACAAATAGTATGTCAGTAAATTCAGAAGAATCTTTTCTTACTCTTACAGTACAACCATCTGTTCTTATGATTTCAGGATTTGGAACAGTACCACAGCCTGACTCGCAGTTATCAGCATACATCCCTTTAAATATAAAGGACCCTCTATTATCTTCACTCCAAGGATCTACCTCAGCACCAAATGATGCCGCCCTAAGAACATGATGCCCTCTCATAGCCATAAACTTAACATGCTGCCATTGATCCTCATACTTAAACCCAATAGGCATAAAGTAAGTACAGCCGCTCATTTGGTGTAGGGGTACATTTAAATTTTGCACAAAAGGTTTATTTATATTTTCCTCAAACCCTGCAAAGAAATTTGCACCCCCTTCATGTATAATTTCATTTTTATAATTAGAAATTATCCATCTAAGTTTACTAGCATCTGTAACTCCTCCTTTATTTATAAACACTAGATTATTACCATTTAAGTCTGGAACAAATACACAAGAACCGTCGTCATCTGTTGCATTAACATTGTAGTTTGAAGCCCCCGAATTAGTACACCCAAAAATTTGTGGTATATCTAAAAACTCTGAAAAGTCAAGTACAAATTCGTAAGGATGCCCTGTCTCAGGATTTATCTTTGGAATTACTTGGTATATATGATAAGGTTTAATTGGATCTAATACGCTATCGCTGTCGTTTACAAAATTTTCGTATTGTCCAGGTTTTAAATCCCCCAAACCGTTAAAGCCAGACTCAGTACTATACACATTACCTTCAGCATCCTTAATTCTATCTATATAATCTACATATGGCGCAAATAATACTTGCGGATCATATGTTGTTAAAGGTAACCCATCAATTAATCTAAAATAATAATAAGCAGTGTAATTTCTTTGAGTACTTTGCGTTGGAGCGTATCTATTTTTATTTTCTAATGTAAGTGCTGCGACCCAATTTGTAAAACGAAGCTCACCATTGTTTTTAGGGTTTTCTGCATAAAATACATAATTACCTTCTTTAATGGTTTGGAGTTTATCTGTATATTTATCTTGATCTATCCAATAATTTCCCTCCTCATCAAACATTGCAATAGGATTAGAAGAAATGGTAAATAAATTTTTAGGTGTTATATCATTTATAAAGAATGCACTTTCTGTAGTTGCAGTTATTCCAGTTAAGTCAACTGTAACATCATAAATTTGTTTTGTTATATCGTACAAATCTTCATAAACACATCCCTCCTGATGACCACCAGGTCCAATGTATACGATATCAAAGTTATCGTCATCGTCAGGATCTCCGCCTCTTAATCCATTATCAAAGTATATATTAGCTATTCTATCTCCAACGTAGTTAGTTGCATATTTATCCCTACATCCTGCGCAAGAGGCTCCATCTCCGTCACAAACACCACATTCATCTGGTTTAGGTTGAGTTCCTGGTGGATAACACTGAGTTAAAATTACAACTTCAGGATCATCTGAAATTATATCTTCATCACAATCGCTTGTTACTTTATCTCCGCAACACCCAAATGAGTTAGCAGTATAACCACCATTGAGAGTACAATCACCACATATATTTTCAAGGTACGTAGGATTATTATTTGCGTCATGGCATTGCCCATTACAATCTGTTCCAAGTAAAGGAGTGGATGCTTCTATACATTCGTTTCTACATGGATCATAGTGGTGTCCAGAACAACAAGACAAATCCCCAGTAGTACTAAGAGTAATAACATTATCATCACACTCGCATTTACCTTTGTAAATTCCGTTAGCCTCATTAATAGTATCTATGTAATAACCATTATATCTCCCTTCTGTTTTCTGAATGTAGTTTTCATAAACTCCACATTGGTTACAATTTGTGGTATATTTAAGTGTAAGCTCGTCGTGTTTCTGAGAAACATTACTAAACAATTGGTTAGGAGAAATATCTGAACAAGGATTACAGTCTATAACAGAAAAGTAACTGTCAGGATATCCCGGAGCGTACATCTGAAAGGTACCGTCGTCGAGCGGGACAACCATTATACTTGAATTTTGGGTTGCGTTTGGTATACAAGTACCGCAAGCATCGTACTGATCATCTTGACAACAATCAGAAAGATCAGTTCCAGGCATAACACATTCTCCACATTCATTTGAAACAGTTGCTACCCAATTAGGGTCTATGTACACGTCTCCTTTAGTTAAGTTTAAAAAATAAGTGGCTCCTAAGACATTAGTATACGGGCCAAAAGATATAGCTGCATTAGCAACTTTAATCTTACATTCTCCTTCACAGTTATGCACTTGAGTAAAGCCTTCAGCAGTGGCACCTTCGTCAGTTGCACACTCTTCACAGTCTACTGCGTTATAAGGCCCTGTAATATACTTATTCTCAATCTCTGATGCTGTAATAGTATTTCCTGTAAGTGTGTCTATGTAGTCAGAGGTTCCCTCTTTAGGACAAACTTTCACTAAAGGCAAATCGCAAGACGCATATCCATTATCATCTGGATCTGGGTAATATGTTTGCATATCTGTATCGCAATCACAATATAAGTTTGCGTTTACAACCTCATCATCACAATCACATCTATGTGATATTTTTCTTTTGCCAAGACAATCACAGTAATCTCCCTGATAGCCATTTGCTTGTGGGTGTAATGCTAACACTCCACTACTATTACACACGCATCCTGCTGCTTTAGCGTCATCACTAGGTAGAGTTCCGTCACAATCACAATAGAAAGATTCAGCAGTAGAGCTATATAGCTTAGTAACATTGTCACATTCACAATACTCGCTATCTTTAAAAGTTACAGCAGGGGTATCAGGGGCACAATCCCCACAAGCTAAGGGATCATTTGTTCCAGTAGTAAAACTAGTCCAACTCTGGTTTTGTTCACATTCACAATATTCCTTATGGCTGAAGCAAGAACCATCATCGTAAGTTGCACTAGGGTTGTAATTACAAACGTTTGGGCCGTTATCCATACATCCCGGAGTACCACAATCCGTAGGGTACGACATGCAGTAAGGAGGTACACATTCCGCGGGAGTTACAAAGCCCCAGAGAGGAGAATTACTATCTGTACAGATAAGACAATGAGTAAATGCAGTCGCAACTCCTGTCGGCAGATGCCTAAAGTTTGTATTGTAAATCTCTTTAGGGAAGCTACTTGTTCCTCCATTTATTTTAGTTCCTGGATCTATATGAGAATTTGGTCCCGGAGGCTCCATCCACAAAAATGTCATAGTCTCATATATACATGTCCTGTCAAAACAAGCTCTACCCGACCCAAGTTCAATTTTAAGTCTCAGGGTAAGTTCGTGCATACACTGTCCGTCACAGTGAGGGTTTGGTGTTATCTTTTCACCAAGTAGTAAAACTTCTTGAATTATAAGGCTGCAAGCAGTGCCAGGATCTTGACTGGCACCTACCCCGTTAGCGTAAGCACCCAACCAATGATCATTAAGACTAATAGCTGGTGATTCTGGAAAATTGCCTTCAATTTGTCTAACCGCAGCCATATATATTTGCAATAACCCGTTATCATTTCCAGAATTATAATTAAGATCTAATTGATGCCCTACATAAGCACAACCTCCTGAAGTAAAGCTTCCTGTAGGGTAAGCACACGAACCATCATCCTTATTAGCATCAGGATTGTAGTTTATAGCACTTGAATCCCTACATCCCCATCTCCATCCTCTTGCAGATTCCATAGCTGTATCTAAGTCATCTATATCATCTACATAACTTTTGTTTTTAGAAGTATTACCTCTACTTCCTACCACACCGTAAGAAGCCTCCTCAATAGAACCAACTTTAGATACTGAAGCAGTTTTAGCAACCGAAGCGGCGTCAAAAAAATTAGGAGCTGTAATAAGACCTCTAACATGTCTCAAGTATATAGTGTCACCATCAACAACTGTTTCTTTTAAATGACTATTTAATATAGCTATATTACCATCTGATAGTGTAGACAAGTAAGTCATATTAGTAATATTCTCATAAGCAGCATTTCCAGCATCGGATAAAGCTCCCGTAACACTAAACATACTACCTACATTATGTGCTGCACCTACTGCCCTAGAGGCATCATTTTCTATAGAATACTGAATAATAGCATTTACAAGACCCCTATCATCTAACCCATCATTTAAAAGATTACCATCTTCATCTGTATCAGTGGAAGCAACTCCTACCTGAATACTAATAAGCTCACTCTGATTATAAGACTGCATGTTTAATATATCAGCAGTAGATTCATCAGACTGTATCCAATTTTCAAATCTATTACCTATTAATACATATAAAAGATTATTAGCAGGAGAAAACTCCATACTTCTAATTTTAGGATTTGCAAACTTCTCTAAGTTAAATCTGATAGGGCCTTCATATCCATTATAGTAATAAATGGAACTCCCAATCTGATTCCCTATAGTAACAGAATTTATGTCAAAGTCAAAGACTGCTAATACCATCTTGCCGTTAGACTCATCGGATACAGACACAGCCATCTTTGTAGAGTCTTTAGAAAAAGAAACTACTGCATCAAAAATAGTAGAGGTTGAGGCGTTTTCCTGCTCATACGATATTAAAACCTTAGCACTAGTAGAGTCTCTAGGTATATCTCCCGATAATTTGTTTGTAACATCTTGAGGGAAAGCCGCAACCTGAATCATATCTGGCTGCCCATCTCTAACTATAGTATCAACATATATAGGAACTGAAATTACTTTTTTGAGAGAAGCCTCTTTTATAAGTCCGTGCCCTAAACAAGCGTGTGTAGTAGAATCCCCTGTACTAGGTATAAACGTATAACTCTCCCCCAAAGTATATCTATAAGGAGATATAGGATTAGCTGTGTTTTCTATTTTTATTTGCTTATACTTATACTCTACATCATTAGAGTTAATAGGCGTGTTTAAATATCCTACTACATAATCTCCCGGAGAGTTAAAACTTGGAAGTATAAATAAAGAGTTAGTGGAGTCATATTGCTTACCTTGGAATCCAGTGGATATTCTTTCAAGTTCTGCACTTTCATTGTCTTTTATAATAACCTCATTAAAAGCAGTGTCAAATACTGCATATAATATAATGTCTGTGTCTGCACCATCAGAAGTTTGAGATACTGATGCTGCCCAAATTCCATCTACATTCTCAGTGTTTACTTCATAAATATTGGTTACAGAGTTAAAAGTAAACCCAGGGTATACTGCCTGAGAATTGTATTCAGGAGCAATTATATCAGGTATACCTTCTCCTTTTGGTGTGGGTTCTCTGTTTGAATTATACGCATTCTGATAAACTATTCTAGGATCTAAGCTATCTGGAATAGCGGTATGCTCTCCAATAGATATTTTATCGTAAGTTAAATTCTCTTTATTTAAAGTTTTATTAGCAAAGAAAGGTGTAGGTAAGAAAGAATTAGTATTTACAGTATGAGCTACGGTGTGCTCTGCAAATGATTCTACACTTATTAATAAATCAGAGGAAGATATTTTATAATATTCAGATGTTGATGACCATATATAAATTGCTCCATCTGATTGTAAAGTAACTTTCTGTAAAGAGCCTGTAAGCCCATTATCTACTATTACTACTTGATCTAAAATCTCTTTACCATTAGCTGCTACACACCCGTGAGATCCTCCAGAGTTAATTGGGTAAATAGCAATTTTTCTATCGGAACTGGCAATAGGGTTTTGTACAATAGTATACAAGAAGTTGTCGTCTGGAGAGAACTGCATAGATATAGGAGTCCACCCCCCAGTAGTATTAAGCATATCTTCATTACCTCCAGGAACATGAAGCTCTATACCGTCTACTGTAGGATCTAAAAGAGATAAGTTAGTATTACTTACCTTTGTTAAAATGAATCCATGCTCAACACCTATAGCTAAATGGAAGGCCCCAATATAATTACCGTTTTTTAAATCTTCACTTTCAACAGATGGAAAATTATAGCCATAAATTTTCTGAAAACCAAAATTAATTTTTATATTGTTAGAGACTTTATAAGAAACACTGTTTAAGTCTGTAGTTTGATTGCAGGCTGTAAGCTTATTACCAATAACTACTGGGGAACTTTGATACTCATCTTCACCATAAGTAAATGTAGTTGGAGTATAATTTCCAGAAGTAAATCTGTCTCCTAGCGCGCCTTCAAATTTATACGTAGAATTGCTCCAATGTTTAAGGTGAATACTGAAAATACTGTAATCTTCAGTGTCAAATGAGAAGCCTTTAAATGGTCTTAATACTGTACCGCCTTCAATATCAAAAGGAGATAAATCTAATTTAGTATTTCTAAGGGTGTCTAAGCCTACATACTCGTCTTCAAGAACGTACCCAGACTCTGGATTTATCTTAAAGGTATCATTTAAATCGTGACCAATACTGTCTCCTAAAGCTATATAATATTTATCATCCTCAGAACTGTCATTACTAACTTTTAAAATATTACTATACAGATCTAATGATGCATATACATTACCTGCAATTGTAGGTATAACAAAACTTCTATTACTTCTAAATCCTTCTAAGTAAACTATATCTTCAGATATAATGCTTTTCTTATCAAGACCTGTAGATACATATCCCCCTAAACCACCTCCTGCCCCAAAAGCATCCTTAGTAGCTTTAGAGTATAGTTTAGAGTCTGTTGAAGTTTGAATTTTACCATTAACAACCTTTAGTACTTTTACGCCGTCATTTTCTTGAATAAAGAAAGGGGCTGAAAAATTACTTTTTTTATAGCTTTCTATATTACCATACTGTAAAGTATCCACAGAACAGTTAACAACATTTTGTCCGTCGCCTCCTAGCTGAGGTAACGTATCATTTAATGTTACTACTCTAGTATATCCTTCAATATCATTATAAGATATAGTATGTGTTTCTCCGCTATAACAATAATTAATATTTAAATTTGAAATATATCTTTCAGAAGATGAAAAAACATCGTACGCAGATATATCTACCGCCGGTGCACCACCAATTGGAATTTCTATGTTTAAAGGACTAGACAACCATTGTCCGTCAGAATTAAATATACGTGCAGTACCTTCTGTATCTATAACCACATAGTATCTTATTTCCCCGACAGACTGTCCTTTATACTCACTATAAAAAGAATCAGTTTTATCTGTTATAACTAAAGTAACCCCAATATTATTTGAGGCATCTCCATCTCCTCCAAAAAGAATCGCAGTATTATTAGACTGATCTGTAATAATAGCTTTTTGCTTTAACAATCCATCAGTAATTTTAAATACATATGAAGCTTCTGTTAAAATGTAACTAAAGTTTCCAGGCTCTAGGTAATTAAAAGGGAAGTATCCTTGAACTGCTGAAGGAATTTCATCTGGAAGGCCTAAACAACTACCATCTTCTATCGTAGCATTTAAATCAAAATTACTAGCTCTGTCATCTGTACACCCATAGATTAACAGATCTGTTGATGTTGACATTCCATATATAGTTTCTATACTAACAGCTATTGAAGAGAATTGCTGCAAAAAGTTTTGAGTGATATACCCATTATCATCTACGTTTAAGGTGTAGTTAATTCTATAATCATCTCCTAAAAGAGATTTATTCATAGGATTAAGATCAATCATTTCAGAGCCCACCCCTAGTAATACTCCGGCACGATATAAAACATGATTAAGAATTCCATTTCCTCCAGGTCCAGGAAGCGATGAGTGCCAACTAGCCGAAGAGCTTAATACTATATCTGACGCCTGTAAAGATGAAATAGACTCAATATCTCTAAGAGATATAGACAGATGAGGATCATCAGAAGATTTTACAACCCCTATACTTATAAATTCAGAGTATAAATCATTAATTAACGATACCCATTCATTTAAAGCATTTAAAATATCCGCTTCAAAAACCTCTCTAGTAATAGAGCTTCCGGGCAAAGTAAATACACCTTCAGTCTCTTCTACAAAAGTAGTATAGAAATTAAGTAGATTGTACTTTAATTCAAATGCTGTTGGAGTGCCGGAAGTTTTACCATTATTTATAGCACTTCTTAAATCTTCTATTATCATATCTTATTATTTCAAAGGAATTACTTGTAAAGTATACGCTCGAATATCTGCTTCAGTGGATACATTAACATCAAAACTAACTGTTATAGTACTATTCCAATCTAGACTTAAACTATTAGTTAAACCTGCCGCAACATTAGTCCCTACGTATACAAATCCGTATGCAAAGTATTGCGCCGTACTACTATGCATAATAGTAGCTTCTTGATGTATAAACTTATTGTCGGGAGCAGTAACTGTACTTAGAGATGATGCAAGAACTTGCTGACCGTCTACCCCTATTGCAGCTGTTTTTGTATTACTATTTGCTACTGCATAAGAGTGGGATACAACTTTAAACCCGGTTCCTATCGGATAATCTTTTAAATCGATATCCATACTAAAAATAGATGTATAAGACCCTGTACTAGTTGCTATCTCCCCATTAGTAATATCATCAGTTGATAAAGTTCTTATTCCCGAAGTAAGCTCACTACCACTAAACACATTACTTTCTACGTACCATTGATTTGTACCATCATTGTAAAAAGTTACAGAGCCTCCATTCGCACTTATTACATATTGTTGAGAGTTTTGAATAGTATTCCCCCCTGCACAATTAACAGTAATAGTATTTTGAAGAGCATTTAAATGCTCATCTTTTATAGTAAACTTAGTAAGTTTTTTATGATCAAGACCCGCAATGGAAGGCAGAGTAACGGTTACGGCATTTCTTCTAGTATCAACAGATACAATACCTTTATCTTTTTCATGTAAAGTAATAGCAGGGACTGCAAATGTCGTTCTATTATAATCACTACTGTCTTCTAGTGCATTCTTATAAGTTAAGGGAGTAATTGCTGATGCGTTAGTATCTAAACTTTCAAGATCATCAGTAGACGCTACTTTTAAAATTCCAGCATCTTCCTCAGTTGCAAACACCACATTAGTATTAATTATTGCAAACTGGTTTCCTACAGCTCCGTGGCTTCCTCCGTCTGAATTTTCAATACAAATAATAATATCCCCTTGTTGAACTTCTGGCCCATCAGTTGCAAAGTTCTCTGCAAAAGATGATATAAGAAAAGTATCTCCAGAGAAAGCTGAAGGATAACTGGCATTTCCTGATATCGTAATAACAGATTTAAGAGTTCTTCTTAACTTAGAATCTACATATGATCTAGGAACTACATCATTGCTTTGCAAATTTCCAGGAGAAACTCTATATGATAAGTTTGCATCTAATTGAGTGGAGCCATCATTTTTAATAGTTCCATTTAAAAGCGCATCAACATAACTTTTAGTAGTTAAATTTCTAGGAGATATGGGGGTTGAGGCGCTAACAGTTCCTGGAAAACTAGGAGCTATTTTATCTACAGAGTTGTTTGATATTTGAGAGCTTAATCTTGAAACTTGAGCAGTTAGATTACTAATCGACTCTTCTAAGTAATTAAGTAAAGCTAACTTGCTTATATTCTTTTCAACTCCATTTTGTATAACTGTTATCAGATCTGCTTTAGTACTGACATTAGTTCTAGGTAAGTTTAATCCATTTGCCATCCGTATAATATTTTAATCTGTGTATGAAATTTTTAGTTCAATAGCTATATCTTCAAGAACGCTATTGTATGTACTTATTAAATCTTGAGGTAATGTAGAAATTTCTGTAACAGGCGATCTACCTCCCCTAACAATAATATTTGAAAACTCTTCTTTATTCTTAACATTATTACCAACAAATAGTTTTTGACCATTATAATCTGAAGTTTCAGGAAAATGAATTCTTACCTCACCAGTAGAATTTCTTCTAACAAAAATATTTTTTCTTTGGGGACTTTGTGCGGCAGGACTATTTAAAAAATTGTCCACATTAACATTCCAATTTTCAATTATTGCCTGACTTATACTTCTTCCTTGATAGTCATTTACAAATTGGTAATTATATATAACTATTATGGGTACAAACTCTCCTTTGTAGTTTTCAATCCCAATAGTAACATCTTCGTTTTCATCTATATCGGGTACAGGTACTACAATAGAGGTAGGCGACACTCCGGGTATAAGAGTAGAGGTTGGGAGTTTATCTCCTATAAAAGTAATCCATGCGGTCATCAGATTAAACTTCTCTAGCATTGTCTTGGTAGTATTACCAGTAGCTAGTTTAGATGATATAGTTAGACCATAATTATCTAATGCCTCATGAGCTGTTGCATATCTATCTTTTAACTTTTGTATTGAAACGGCCATAATAGTATTAATTGTCGGTAAATATAGTTAAATTATTGATTTCATTCACTATTTCAAAGAAATTATTTGCAGTAAGCTCTATTTCTGAGTTAGCTATTCCTCTTTCTAAAAGCTCATTTCTACTAAATAATCCTTTTAGCGGGCCAGCGCCTTCTTCGTGGATATAGTACACTTTAGATCCATTAACAATACTATACTTGTAAGGTCCGGTATAACTTACACCGTCTTCTGTAAATAAGAAGTCAGGATTCACTAACTGTAACACTTGAGATACTGAGTATTCTTCTGAGCCCTCTATAAGGCTTCCTTCTATATCGGCAGGCAATTGACTGTTTCTCAATATACTTGCGGGATATCCAGTCTGTGAAGCCACTTGGTATTCAGAATATAAAGGTAAAAGATCTTTAGTAGTAACAGATAATATAATATCAGAATTGGCTCCCGAAGGTTGATACCCTTTCATATTGTGAGGTATAATATATTTAGACTCGTTACCCTCGCATGTTCCCTCAGTAAAACTAACTTCTTGTGAGAATAGATCTGCGTTAGAAATATATCCTCCTTCGAATAAGGTTTCATTAAAGCAATCTTCAGGAGTTTTGCTTCTAACTTCAGGTACTACACATCCTTGTAGCCTATAGTCTGCCGGACCCTGTTGAGCCTCAAATGAATATAAAAGACACCCCCCAGATCCATCAGGAAGTATAGGGTTTTCAACGCAGTTGTATTTAATGTGTTTGTTAAATTGACCGCTAACAGGATCCACATACCCTTCATATAAAAATACTTCTTGCTCTATCACAGCTAAATGGCTATTCTTAGCTGTGTGCATACCTACATAATCACGATTTGCATCGATATCATATTGAGAAACGCCATCAGCAAAAGGATAAACATTAATGTTTATTTTATCTCCAGTACTTTTGATACCAATAACAACCACTTCCTCTATCAAATCTTTTAAATTAACGTCAACTACAGTTGGATTAGAAGAGTATGAAGATATAGAGTTGGTGTCAATATCTTTTATTACTTTAACAACTTCATTGTCATTACACACAAAAGAGTTTAACTCTTCAGATATGTTTAAACAAACAACTTTCATTATAGCTGCTCTTTTTTCAAGCAAAAACTGACATATTTCAAATCCTTTAGACTCATCCAATGACAAAACAGGAGATCCTTCAGCAGGAATCATAGCGCTTGGGCTATAGTTAGTTACTTGTGCAATTAAAGTTGGGTCATACCCAAACCCCCAGTCCCCGGTTGCCTGGGTGTCTAAACATAATGTCGCTTTACATGAGTCATCATCTGTATTTGCATTTGAATTATAATTATCTGCCCAGTCTTGTGTACACCCAAAAACCTTTTCTTCACATGTTCCATTATCAAATGTTGCTTCAGGATTAAAGTTTAATGCATCAGCATCTGTACACCCCGGAAGTTCTCCTTCAATATTAAAATCAGATATATCTTCACCTACAGTTTCAAACGCGTCTTTTACATAATAGATTTCATTACCTTCATCTATTTCCGCTTGACTTATAGTAAATGTTCTGTAAATTAATGCAGCTTTATTATTATAGTGCTGCCCAGCATTACCCAAAGAAGTTAAATGTATATCATTTTCTGGCACTAAAAGATCACCAGTATTAGTTGTAGCACCTGTCCTGGATGTGTTATACGGTATTATTTCAGGACCACTATGAATGCGACCATTAACATCCCAAAAAGAATAAACATTTAACATTCCATTAGTACCATTTATACTTCTTACATTTACCTTTTTCACTAATTGAAAATCAGCAAGCCCAAACACTCCGAATAGACCGGATTGCTGTATGGCAACATTATGATCTTGGAAACTCTGGTAAATTCCCAAGCTGTTGTCTGCAGGTATCTGCCCCGGCTCGACGAAGCTCCCAAAATACATAGAAGCCTCTTCAAAAGAAACAGCTTCTGACTGAATATCATAATCATCTAGATTCTGGTCAATTTCTGGATCCGCGTGGTATAGCTCTCTTAGATTTCCCTGAAGATACCTATTTATATTTATACAAATAACCTTAAAATTACCTTCTCCAAGGGGGTATACTCTAGATATTAGATACCCCTCTCCTGCTAACTTAATAGTATTTCCCTGAACTATGTCGGGGAGAGTGGCTACCGGACCTTTGGAGTCTTTTACAATAGTTCTATACGCAGTAGTTATATAACTATTAGAATTAAAAAGGTAGTTAGTTCCTCTAACTATGTGAGGGGGAATACAATTATTTGCTAAAACCCCTTCATGGTGTCCATACTGCATTACATCAGATAGATTTAAAGGATTATAATTTCCAGAAAAATCACTGTAATAATCTTCTGTAGGAATTCTTAGTGCCTTTTCACGCGCAGAGTTAGTATCCTTTGATGCATATACCTCAGTCTCGTATGAAGTTAGTGGATTATAAATATCATTAGCTGCATCACTACTTCCTATTTTGTATCTACTTAAATTATAAGCTAAAGACCTTAAATACCCCAGTCCTGTTGAAGGAGTTCCTAACCTTAAATCCGAGGGATAACAAACTCTTGTTAAAGATCCCGCATAGGGTGATGGAACAAAGTAAGCATTTAGAGGGGAATTTTCAAAAACCTCTTGATCCACACTATTCATTCTTTCCAAAAATGCTAAGAAAGGATTAATATTAAATTCTATTGGAAGAATAGTGGCGTATCCAAACCCGTAGTACCCTACAGAAGGAACTATCTCTAGATAAGGATTGTTTGGATCTGAATACCTATACAAAAGTGGGTTAGGTATACGGCGGGCGTCTGTTACTTTAGTGAAAGTATCGGGTATAATATAGTTATTATTATACTTATTTTCAATAAACATATTAAAAGCTCTTAAGAAACTTTTATATTTAGTTATATTATCCGCACTACTGCCCGAAATACCGTCAATTAAATTTCTTAAAGCTGTGAAAGAGCTCCCTTCTTTTATAATAGTGTAAGTTTGTACAATACCATTTTCATCAACGTAGCTTTGCTGCTTATACAGACAAGGGCAATGCTCCTCATTAAAAAGATCAGTAATTTTAGTGTTATCTGGGTAAGGGGGGTAGTCAGGGTTATATGAGTTATAATTAAAAGCCCACGTAACATCGTAATTATCAGTAGGTTTAGGATTTCCCTCTTCATCATCCTCTATCTTACAGAAAGGTATATAGCTTGTAACATCTGGCCCTTTTCTTGTTCCGTCATCATTAGTAGGGTTAACCACAAAAGATGTGCTTATGGAATCCTCTTGCAACAAATCAATATCCTTTACCATAAAAAGATGAGCCTGATCCCCTTCGCTGTTAGTCTCTTCTATATTCATTTCAGAAACTGAGTTCCTTCCCGCAAGGAGAACTCTTCTTACCCTATATTCTTCTGTAGGCTCTACAAATAGCACACCAGGGTAAAAATCAATACCTAATCCATTCTTAAAATTAACAGGCATAGTACCTCCATAAGTAGCCTCGTATTTATACCCTATTGGGTTAAGTTCTTCTTGTGTTGGGAATCTCCATAAAGGATCAGATTGGCTTGCTAAAATATTTGAGGCTTCGCTTATACTTACTACATCTGCTATTGGTTTAATAATAGTTGCATATCTCTGCTCTTTAATATTTATAACCTTATAAGCAACACCGTTAACAGGATCTACATATTCAGAATCTATATCTGGAGGATTATTTAACACACAAGATCCCCCCCAAAACGATTGTATACCTGTATATACATATACAGGCTCATCCTCTCTTTCTACCTCTGGGGGTATAATTTTAGGAGTAATACCTACCCCCTGCAAAAGAGTATACTTAGAAGTAAAATTATTTGTAATATGTTTTATATATCTTTTTATATAGAACTCTACAAACTCTTTCTCTTCCCCCTCTATAGTATAGTAATCTCCTGAAATATATTCTGGAGTATTTTGAAGTTTTGTATTTAAAAGATTCTTTCTATCTAATAATTCCTGTCTAAGATTATACACTCTTACAGCTGAGTTTTGATACATATGAGCTGTTTCTATTTCTCCATCAGCAATTTTATCTTCAAATTCTTGATGGTCTGCAGCTGCATTATCAGCGTCTCTTTTTATTCTACTATAATCAGGATTTAAAACATTATAAGCAAACGGAGGTTTTAACGGGTGGTCTAATATATTATTGTTAAATAAATCACCGTCAAATTCTGCACTCCCCGAGTATGTGCCTAAATAAGGAAATACAATTCCTGTGCTATATCTGGAATCCTGTAATGTCGTTGCATTAAGACCAGTTCCGAATTTAAAGTGATGAAACCCTTCTGACTCAAACCCACAAATTTGAGGTACATACCAAGCGTGGGGAGAATTAGCTGCCCCATGAAAAAATTCATGTAAATGAGTATTAGCACTATTATAATTAGCCCAATAAAACTTAGTAGCACTAGTAGTGTATGAGCCCCCGACATTATCAGCTGAAGACGTTCTTGCAGAGTATGCAAAGTACGTATTAAGTACATAAGCTAATGACGGAAAGTTAAATTTATACGTTGAACCTGGAACACTAATAATCTTTTTCGCAATATTATCGTAAAATTTGTCTGAGTATAGACTAACGTCTTCCCCCGGATCTTTAGATAGTATTATACTAGAGACATAATCCAACTTGTTAAAATACTGCTCATTAAAAATTGAAAGATCAACCTCTAATAGTCCGGGCGCATCTTCTGGGAAGTATATAAAAGTATTTTTAAATTGTTCTGGGAGCTCTTTATTTAAAACGTCACTATAAAGATCTTTTATATTAAATTTTTTACTAAAGGCATTTAATAAAAACTCTGTTCTTATTCTTGTAGGAAAAATAAATTTTATGTTTGGGTATAACTCTCTTAATGTTCTAAAAGAAACAAATTCATCTTCTAGTTCCTGTGTTTCCTCATTAAAAATTCTTGATCCTGTATAGTATCCGAAATCTAAAAAGTTAACATAACTTTGATCTACCCCTGCATGAGATGTACTATGAGAAGTAGGATAATTTTCATCTGTTCTTATAGAACCTAAAGAGGTTGAAGCTATATCAACTATTCTTCCTGTAGCTAATAACTGATTTGTGTATTCTACTGTTTCTGCTATTCTAGCATAGACGGGGGCAGGATACATGTTAGAATTAGTTCCTATACCAAGATCAGCCTTTAAAGTATTTGTAATATTATTCATACAAATAATAATAGGAATTTCTACGGTAGGGCAGTTTCCATCTATACAGTCTAAAGGATCTAATTCCGATAAAGCTGCATAAGTACTTTCATAAATACCTTTTAGAACTCTGTTAACCTCCCGCTCTACTACCGCAACTTCATGAACGTCATGGTGTTCACCTTCATTTGCAGAACCTGCGCTTCTATTAATACCTAAATTACCTTGTGGAACTATTGCCATTTTTTAAAAAGTATTTACAATATTTGTAATATTATTTTTTGTCTGCTCAAATAATTCATTAGCATTTAATCTATCTTCGTCAAAATTCATAGCTAAAGATCTGTTAACCGCAATGATTTTAGAGTTATCCTCACCAGTACATGATATTACGTTTTCAAAGTCATAAACTTCCGTATTAGTAGAAAGAATTCTTTTAAGAACTCCTTGTATAGAAGATCCTGTACTAGTGTCAAGATAGTTTAAATTTATATTGGCATTCATTCTAAGAATCTGCTGAGGAGAGAAATAGTTTGAGCTAGATAAAGAATTACCTTCTATGTTACTAGTGTGCATATAATTATGTATTATACTGGTGTCTGCTGAATTGCAGACAAGCTCATCTCTATCAGTATATCTAACATATATATCTGAAATATTAGTAGTATCGTCTACACAATCTCTCATTGCTGTTGAGGAGTTATCAAAACTGCTGTAAAAACAAGGAGAGTTATTAGCTAAAAAGCACAAAATACCTTCTACAGTTCCTCCAGCAAGATTATTTAAATAAGGGTTTTCGAGAAGCTTTGAAGCATCTGTAGGATAAGTGTTTGCTAAATTAGCCAATCCAAACAAATGTCCTAAAGATTTTATAAGCGGTCTTGCTTTGTTACCTAGCCCTGAGTACACTTGTCCATAGTATCCTATAGATTGATTTTTAACACTTTCGTTTCCTACTTGGTAAGCTATTTGATTGTTCAAATAATGAGTGCCGTTAACTACATCTGGATCATGAGCGTCTTCTGCTACTGTAATGTATTTGTATCCATACCCAGGACTATCTGGACTTACGTAAGGATTGCCTAAAGCCCAAAAAGGAAGCGTGATATTAAAGTTTACTCCCACCCCACCATCTAGTTTTATACTATCATATAAAAATGGATTTGGAGATATTGAAGCTGGCGAATATGGGTACTCTAAAAAACTACTTGAAAATCCATTTATTAAAAAGATATTTATAACTCTGTCTGAATTCCATGAGAACTCAGAATAAATACTTTCTAAAGAAATGCCGTCTTGAATTGAAGCGGTTTGATCGTTACTACTTTCATAATACTCAGACACAGCAACACCATTTTCTGTATACCTATGTATATCATTTGCAGAAGGAGTTGACGTTGTTGTATTTACTCTTTGCGTTTGTAGGTTTAAAACGTTTACAATATTAAGGCCTGGATAATCTAGAAGATCTCCATTCTCGTCTTTTGCTACCGCCTTAAACTGTATGCCGGTATCTCTAAAAGCATAGTTAATATCTCTTAATATTTCTGCTACATTAAAGTCAATAATATTTTCTCCTGAAGGAGTTAGTAATTTAGGAGTGTCAATAAGAGCGTGAAAAATAACAGGAAACACTTTAGATTCACTTGTGTGAGTTCCGCCCCTACTAATAATATCAGCCATATTAAACTGAATAGTATTCTCGTAGGATGACAGATCAACAGAATCTTTATGCTCTGCAAAATTAAACAGCCAAAGATCTACAAGATCTTTTGGAGTAATACTAGAATCTAAAGAAGCTTTTAATCCCATTACTTAATTTTTTTTAATGCCTCTAATAAACTTTTAGCTAATAAAGCTTTTTCTATGTCCGAGTCATCACAATCTTCACAATTTAAATTAACTCTGCCCATTAGACTATTAACAGCTTTTTCTGAATTACAAATACTTCTAAAATCAAATGTAAAAACTTGAATATAAGAAGATGTTAAATCAGTTACACGAGCCTGCAATTGATATAGAGTATCCTCTACTACTTCTTGCACAGGATTATATTCTTCAGGAATTGTTTCAACATTCGCTACCTCTGTAGAAATATCATAAGAAGGAATAGAAACTTTAAATCCTCTGAAGCTGTCTTCAGCAGGGTAATATACGGTACTAGCAAAATTAGTTAAATTTATAGGAGTATTGTATTGTTTACCATTTATAAAATGGTTTACAATTAAACTAAGATTTAAATTAAAGGTTTGCCTATTACCATTAATATTAAATCCTCCCCATCCCCCAGGGTTAGTAGCTGCATCATAAGCCCCTGTCATATCTTGAATAACAAGATTCTTACAATCACTTGAGGTATTTATTTTTAATTTTAAATCTAGAGCCATAGGTAGGTATTAAAAAAGGGCAGACAGATTAAGCTGCCTGCCCTTTAATTATTAATTGTAAACTATTTATTAAGAGAATATGTCAAGTGAATCATCAGTAAATCCTAATGCTTCATCTAACTCTACTCCAGCAGCGCCTGTAGCCATTGCTAGGACGATTTGACATCTTCCGCTACCTGATCCTGCAACTGCGTGTCCAGGGTCTGCAAGAGGAGTGTCAATAACAGCTACGTCATAAGTACCAGCTGAGTCTGCGTTAAGAGTAACTAAGTGAGTGTTACTTGGAATACCTTGTCGGTATGGAGCTCCTGAAGCACCTAAACCAAACCACTCTAGCTCTGCTACATCTTTACCTTCACCGCTACCTGGGTCAGGCGCAGTAGTTAAAGTAGTAGTAGTTGCCCCAAAGTTTTCTAGAGTAACATCAAAACTAACTGTAGTGTTTGTGTGCAATCCTAAAGACCATTTTTGAGCTTTACCTGTAAGAGTAATAGAAGTTGCAGAAGCTTTTGCTGCAGTAAGTCTATCTTTAAGACCACCTTGCGCATTAATTTGAGCTACAAAATCATCTACTACTTCTGCACTAGCTACAGTACCACCTGTAGTGTACTCAAATAAGTACTGCTCAGACTGCTCTGAATATACATCAACGTCATTTGTAACGTTAACTCTAATTACATAACGGTTATTTGCAGTATCAGGGATTGATGCAAGTGTAGTAACTTGCTCTGCTTTTGCAGCGTAAGAAAGACCTTTTACATTAGCTTTCTTAAATTTAAACAATGGAGAAGTACGAACGTTACCGTCTGCATCTTTCATTGCTACTTTAACTAGCTCGTCTTCTGCGATTACTGCTGAACCAGCAGAAGCTGCTGTTCCATCTGCTTTTACAATAACTATTTGGTTATTGCTTGCGGCACTAATAGTTTCACTAAGGTCTGAAGTGACATTAGCTACAAATACGTGCAAGGAATTATCTGTTTTAAACATTTGTTTTCTTTTTAAAAATTAATTAATTATTAAGCTGCTGCCTCTACTTTAGACTCATCACCATCTGCATCATACTGAGAACAGATCCAATTAGTCGCAGAAACACATACACATTTAACATATGTAGTTGCGCCTGCTACCGCAGATTCAACATTTGATCCAGTACCACCATTAATTCCAATAGTTGCTGGCGCACTAGATCTTAATTCATATCCAGTAGTTCCAGTTTCTATTAAATAAATAATATTACCTACTACAGGAGCTGGTAATATTACAATGTGGTTTGCATCGCTATCCGCATTAATTGAAGCTACTGAAGTTCCTGCAGCAATAGTACCTGTACCAGTACCATCATCTGTTGCAGTAACAGATACTGCAGAACTCTGAACTCCCGTTGTTGCTGTAATAGCGCCAGCAATAGTTTGAGCATTAGAGTCTGTTAGACTCACGTAATCTCCAGCAAGATCGTTAAAATCTTGTGCTCGAACTGGAGTGTTACCAACCGCGCCTCCGACATTTTGTCGAGGCCCTACGTTAGCATTAGTTATTTTTGCCGTTCTTGCCATTTTATTCTATTTCGTTAAGTTCTATTTTACTTGATTGGTATCGTGGTTGCTCTACAGTTTCTAAAGCATCTACGACAGCTATCCTTACAATCTCTCTGTGTGTATGGTCTGGTAGTATACATCCTATTGTCTCTCCATCAGATTCTATTCCTATTTGAGGAGGTTCTTGTAAATATCTTAAATGATATTCATCAACTTTTTGACCGCCCCCTGTTATAAGTTCAATCTGAGAGGTATTATTTTTACCCCCAAAGTCAAGACGATAAACTGTATCTTTACCGGGCTTATTAAAAGGATCATCTATAATCTTATTGTATCTGTCATGAGTTATAGGTTTTACACCAACTCTTCTAGAAGAAGCGGTAACATCTTTTGTACTAATAACAGCTTCTTCGTTTATAGAATGTCTGTAGTCGTCAGGCAGTTTAAAAAGAAATCCATTTGGTTTTGCCTCAGCAGGGTCTACTATTGCCGATTTATTAGTATGATTTTTAACCAAAGTACGTAAATCATCTCTACGCTTTTGATCTTCTTCAAAGCCAGTACCTCGAACATTGTTCCCAAATGCGCGTTTAGTTATAAACTTATGTTGAGCTATATTTAGCAGACGATCAATCTCGTCTGCCAAAAAAGAAGGAGAAGCCGCCGAATCGACTTTATCCATCAAAAATTTAAACTCAGTATGCATTTCAGTTCTATCCATACTATTTGCCTATAGACATTTTACCTTTTAAATCTAAATACACTTCCTGATTGTCAGGATTTTTTAAATATTCAATCGTTTGTTCAAGCGTATAACCTACTACATCTCCACCTGGAAGAACATATTTAGTACCACTTTTTGCAAGAACTCTTGATGCTATACAGT
>Ga0208560_1000022_pt1 | contig 21955 bp, 16 predicted proteins | sample Virmet3827_250_FD_185742 | JGI IMG/M metagenome (GOLD analysis project Ga0208560, IMG submission 185742) | Marine viral communities from the Southern Atlantic ocean transect to study dissolved organic matter and carbon cycling - metaG 3827_250... | ecosystem: Environmental > Aquatic > Marine >...
ATAATCTACAAGCTGTTGCAGACCAGCACTAACGATCAGCCTGACAACTCGCCAACTTATTGGGAAGAATCTGCGCTAGCAAGTGACGCTAAGTTAAATTTTAACCATTACACAAAAGCTGGAACTGATGGAGCTATTTCTGGCGCCATTACTACAGCCACTAGCGGTCTTGCAAACCCTGACGGTAGCAACAGTACTGTAACCTTACAGCAGGCTATGACTACTCAGGCGGACGTTAATGACGGTCTGAAAGGTCAATACACGGTAAAGATTGATGCAGACGGACATGTAGCGGGATTTGGGCTGGCGAACACAAGCACCTCGGCAGGGGCGTCCACGAGTGAGTTTTTTATAAACGCAGATAAGTTTGCCATATTGCCCGCTCCCATGCCATTCACCTCAGCGCCAGAGCTGGTCGTCAACGGCACCTTTGCATCGAACGTAGATAACTGGACTGCCGTAGAGGGTTCAGTTTCATATTTAATTGGCATGGCATTGCTTATTGAAAATGACAACCAGCCTGCCTATGCGTACCAAGGCATCACTACTGAGATTGGAGAAACCTACAGGGTCACTGGAAATATAATAAACGGGAGCTGTGACGGAGCTATTTCTGTCTCAACTAGCGCCTCCCCATACAGCACTCTTGCCTCGAGCCCGACAGCCACAGGTAATGCATCTGTAGACTTTGAGTTCACCGCTGTAGGCACTACCACCTATGTAATCCTTGAGGCTAGAAACTCAAGTAGCGGAAACGCCCTCACCTTTGACAACATCTCGGTCAAACAGATTAGCACCCCCGAGTGGAGTTTTGGAACAGTTTACGCAGTAGGCGATCAGGTAAAGTACACCCCATCGGGAGGAACGGAGCACATCTATGTTGCAAAGATTGCCCATACAGCGGGCGCATCCAGCAATCCCACCGGCACCTATTACTGGAAGCAGATAGATGTTGTACCGTTTTCTGTACTGCGCGTACCCACTACCGTCAACGGGACAGTTGTTCCTGCGGGCGTGTATATAGATTCTGCACATATTAGCGACGGGTCTATTACTACAGCTCATATAGAGAATGCCACTATGGACATGGCTAACGTAACGGGCACACTGAGCGCAAATAAGATTGAAGGTGGGACAATAACAACAAGCCTGTTGAATCTAGATAGTAATGTGTTAACACAAAACATCAGCGGTGAGCTGATACTACAAACCGCTGATACCAACAATCAGGCTCGCGGCGTCAAGTTCGAAAACCTAAGTTATGACGCAGTGGGCGTTTTGGATATGGTACTTGCAGGCTACGTTGCCTGCGCTAACCAGACGGCGTCCTTTGCCAACTTTGAAAGCGCTTTACCTTATCATACCTACAGCAATGCGACGCTCCCTACTTTATTAGAAATGAACGTGCCCGCATCAGCCCTTAAGGAGAGTGGGAGCTACATTTTGGAGTTTGGCGCATCACCAATGGGTAGTTTTGGCGACACTGATCAGTGCGCGCTAGTGTACTCCGTTTACTACGACAGCTCTGGCGGCACAAACTACAGCGCCTTAGCCTACTACGGAGCTTCATCGCTAGGAATAGGGCATTTTGCCCCGCGCAACATCCATAAAAGCCTACATTTATATGACCATGTATCATATCAGTTTAGAACTTATGGCTATCTTAAAGGGGTGGATCTAATTAACGGTAACAGAGGGTTTGACAACAACTTTATGAAAATCATAAAACTTCACAAGACTACTTGATATGTATAGTGTTTATAACATTGAAACAGGCAAAATCAGGGCGCAGTTTAACGGCGAGTCTTTGGCTGTCGCCAACATTCATGATGGCGAAGCTTATACCGACGTGTTCTGCGATTTTAACAGTCACATTATTGTTGATGGCGAGGCTGTAGATGCGCCTCCAATTCCAGTTGACCCTCAAGCTGTTGCTAGGAGAATGCGAAAATACCTGCTAGACAGCTCTGATTGGACGCAGGTTTCAGATAACCAATTAACCGAAGAAGAGAAAGCGAATTGGGCAAGTTATAGGCAGGCTTTGAGAGACTTTCCGCAAACGGTGGTCGATGCGGGCGTCAGCACAGAAACAGAAATAGAAAATCTATTACCCCAGATGCCAAAAACTCTATAAAAATTAGGACTTTAGAGCGTTTTCAGGTATTATATAATAGCTACAACAAGCGACTTTTCGGTCGCTTATCACAAGGAAGCCTGCCAGTCATTGGTGAGGTCATCACAGCCACTCAAGATCCCTTCTTGAATACGGCTTTTTGAAAAACTAACAGCATTACATGGTGACATATGGCAGTTATTCGCCCCCCAGTTATGGAGGATCTCGAGCAACTGAACGAGTTAGGTCGTTGGTTCCAAGAGAACAGCGCTTATAAGAATTGCGGCTGGTCAGACAAAAAGTCTGCCTCCATTATCGCCAGCTCTATGCGCCCTCACTCTCCCTATTTTTTCAGAGTTGCAGAGGAGGACGGAGATATTCAGGGTATGTTTATCGGATTAGCAACCGAGTACTTCTTTTCCGAAAACAAAATAGCAATGGATCAGGTTGTTTGTTTTCACCCTGAAAAAAGAAAAAACGTAGGCAAGTTGCTGATCAAAATGTTTAGAGAATTTGAATCTTGGGCGAAAGAAAAAAACGCCCTCGAAGTATGTATAGGAGTCACTTCAGGTATAGCTGGAGATGGCTACCCAAAGTTAATCGAAAGACTTGGCTACAAACAAGTCGGATCATGTTTTAAAAGAGAGGTTTAATATGTGCGGAGGCGGTGGAGATGTTCGGGTAGATGAGCTTGAGAGCAAGCTGGCGCTTGCCGAGCAGGCGGCGATATCGCTACAGCGTTACGGTGACACGTTTGTTCCTTTAGAAAACGCCTTCATTCAAGACCAATACGACCGTTTTGACGGGAGTGCGTACAACGACGCAATGGGAAGAGCGGCTACGCAAGCTACATCTATCTACGAGGACGGTTTGGCAGATCTTAATCAAGGTGCCTTTAATCGCGGATACGATCCTACGTCAGGCGCATACCAATCCGAGTCAGGTGCCCTTAGAGCCGCACAGGCTAGAGGGGTTGGGCTAACCGCCGCAGGCGCAGGTATAAGTAACACCGACGCGGCGTATGAAGGCTTAGGTAATGTTATAGCGATGGGGCAAGGGCTTCAGACCAATACCATGACAGGCAACATTGATCGGCTTCAGTCTGGTTTAGACAGAGCAGAGGCACAAGCCGAGAGAGACTTCGCGCGATCAAGCTCCATCCAACAAATAGCTGGCACTGGCGCAGGCATGGTGACTAGCGGTTATGGTTTGGGAGGTAAAGTCTAATGGCTGGCGGTGGCGGTGGCGGATTTGGATTTTCCGCAAGACGATCTCAAGACGATTATCGTAATATGACGCCAGAAGAGTATGCGGCGTTCACCCGCTCGTCGCGGTGGCGAGGGCACCCTCGTTCTGGTTTCGGGAAGCTTTTCAACCGTAAGTTCCGCGATCAGGCTGAAGAACTGTACGGTGGATATGGCGACGAAAGGTATAACCGTTATCTCGACGCCCTGAATCCTGAAACGGCTTCGGCGGTGAATAACTTTTACAACGGCGGCGTAACCTCTGGAGGGATGGCAAACATGGATCCCAGTAATCCTTTGCGTGTACAGGGTGCAGATTATAACCCTTACTCCAATATAAACATAAACCGTTATGACCATCTCGATAAAAAAGAAAACCCAGCAGACAAACTCTATGCAGACCTGATACGGGCTCAAACAAAAGACTACTTAACCCGCTTTGCTCCCGTTGAACAGTGGATGGCAAACCAAATTACAAACACGGGCACCCGAGCCTTGGGCGGTGATTTGCAGAGAACGCGAGAATCGGTGCTCGGTGCCACCTCTAATGTTGAGGGTCAACAAAAGAGAGCAATGAGCCGCATGGGCTTGAATTACACCCCGCAATCAGCCGACAACCAGTCAACGGTGGGTACGCTAGTTGGCGGACTGAACGATACAAGAATGAGAGATGTGGATAGAAGGCAGGCAATGTTGTCTGGAAACCTTGGCGCTCTCTCACAAAAAGCGAGAGGTAATGTTTCATGACAATGTTAGCAGTCGGTAGAGGTCTGCGCGATTTAGCTCATCGCGGCATGTCTGCGGTGTCAAAGGCGGAGACTGTAGAGAATCAACAGCGCTTAGCTTTAGAAACAGCAAAGCAACAGCAAGAAAGCGCAACCTTGGGTACAGGCGCTGGTATTGGTGGACTGATTGGCGCGAACAAAATGATGGATGCCTCTAAGGCGGCTAACGCTGGCATTGATGGTATTAATGCCGCACTAGACGGATATGGCACAGCTAGCAGATCCTTTACTGGCGGCTTGGAATACACGCCTGTTGGCAAAGGAACCCTGACGGGTGATGCCGCTGTCAGTACCATGAAAAACACAGCGTTAGGTATTGATGGTCTAGCAACCCCAGCCGCTCCCGTTGAGGGCGTACTTGCCAATGCCACTCCTGCTGTTGTAGAGGGCGGAACCCTTTTGACGGAAGCAACCCCAGCAGTTGGGGAAGCATTAACGACAGTCGAAGGCGGCATAGTTGCGGCGGAAGGCGGCGGTTTTATGGCGAATCTCTCCACCATGGCAACACCAATAGCAATTGGTTTGGGTGTGGCTTTCCTACTAAATAAATTATTTGACTAGGTATTCGTAATGGCTTTGAACTCATACAGCGGATTCGCAGAAGGTTTCCATCAGGGCTTCGGTCTAATGGAGGGCGTCAAAGATCGCCGTCTAAAAGAAGATATGTTCGAACAGCAAAAAGAACAGCAGGGGCTAGATAATCTGCACAGAACAGGCGAGCTGGATTTCAGAAAGGTACAAGAAACCAACAATCAGAACTACCGCAAAGAAGACCTTGCTATGAAGAAGAGGGCGGCAGAAAACTCTGCCACTCTCGATGAGATAAAGGCGCTAACAGCTCAATTGAACGCCGAGGCGGCTGGCAGGAATGCACTAACGGCGCTGGAAAAGCAACAGCAACAAAATGACCCGAATTCTCTTGAGTACAAAAAACTCCAAGCCGAGATTGACTACAAAACGGCACAAACAAATCAACAGACCGAAGTCACTGAAACAGCGGCGGCAAACAGATCTGAATATGAAAACGCTGTCATTCTGGATAACTTGAGCAAACTTGTCGCTCAGGCGGACAGGCGCATCCTTACGGAAGGCGAAATGACAAAGGTCGCAGATTATGTTCAGGTACTAGATGGCGCTGGACGTTTTAATGTTAGTGATATCGTAGACCCCGCCACCAGAAGAGGGGTGGATCAGGTGAGGATCTTTATGCATGAACTCGCGCAAGGGCGGAGCCCTGAACTAACCCCAGCGCTGACGAACACCATGGGGCAGTTAATAGGGATTCCAAAATCCAAGAGTCGCGGCATGACGGTTGACCAGTCTTTTGTCAATGCACCTGACTGGCTGAAGAACAAGGGTTACAGGGTAGTGAACCAAGGCTTGCGTAGCGTCTCAATGAATCAAGATGGAACGCTGGGCGGAAACCTGTGGGTGCAAGTTGAAAACGCAGAAGGGGATACGCAGTTTTATTTCCCTCCATATACTGAGAGCCGAACGATAGGCGACACCACGGGATTAAACCTTACCTATGATGAGGCAATGCAGGCAATGTCAGGACAAGCATATATGATTAATTCGATAGCGCCACAGCTAGAAAAACCTGTTCGCGCCGCAAGAATTAAAGCTGAGTACGGCAAATCCACCGACCCCTCTGGTAGAAAATCCTTTGACGAGGCGGCTCAGAAAATGGCTGACTCTATCAGGATAGGTATTCAAGGGGGTGGTTCCGCACCAACGTGGCTTCAAAAGCTGGACGGCTCGTATGCCCCAGCGACCACCGCAGGGAAAACCCTAGATAAAGCGAAGTCGCTCGAAATAAGAAGTCATGTGGAGGATTACCTGTTATTTGGCGAGAGGAACCGCGAACCCAGCGGCACCAGTGTAGACGAGTGGGTTAATGAGACAAAACAGATGCTCACCAGTGCGCCAGCACCACAAGTATCTAACGCCAACTCTCTAGGCGAAATTGTTGGCGACAGGTGGAACGATCAAAACATTACAACGCTAAACGGCTTTTACGATGTGGATGATCAGGGGCAACTGTACATTCCCGATGAGAAGGCGCTTTTAGAACAGCTAGTCAAATTTAACTTCCTGTAAGGGCTCGCCATGCCAGCCAATAGCTTTAAGCCATACCAAAAAAGCGACTACTTCAATAACTTCTTAGAAGAAGAAGAGGTCGTCACGCCGCAAGATTCAACTCCTGCACCAACCGACGGTACTCCCCCGCCAGTGGAACCATTGGCGACTACACATGGGCAAGCCGTAGTGGGGACTTACGTCCCAGCGCGAGATCTTCCACCCGATCCCAACAGCAATTTCCAGAGAGGGTTGGAGACTGGGTTTCACCAAACAAAAGCATTGCTTGGTGGCGGACTAAGGGGTTGGCTGGGATCCATGCTAGGCAATACCGAGCACGGGGAGATTGGAGCACCGCTTGCCGCCGCCTTGAAAGAGGATGGATCCATTGACCCCGTAGCTTTGGCGGCTACCCATCTACTAACCCCCTCCTTTGTCTATTCGGACACAGCACAAGAAGGCGCTCAAAAGACGGCGAAGCGATGGGTAAGCGAAGGGATAGAGTACTACAGTCAGGAAATGGCTAAAGCTGAGCAGTTTGCAGGCGACGTTCCGACGGTTGAAGATATAAGCAGTCTTGCAGACTTTGGGGCTTGGTCAGCTCATGCCTTAGGCACCTTGGCGCCTGACCTTCTCGGCATGTTTGGAACAGGAGCTATAGCCAAAAAGGGGGTCGAGGAAGCCGCAAGAAAATCCGTGGAAAAACTATCCCAAAAGTATGTCAAGCAAGGCAGAAACGAGCTTATAGAGCAAGGTGTTAAAAAAGAAACTGCTGACAAAATAGCCAACGATGTAGCGGGGCAGTTTGTAGACGCTAAGTTAAAACAACTTGGCAGGCGTGGTATGGGTGCTGGGATGTTCACCTACGGCTCAGCGCTTGGGACTGCTAGCACTTTTCCCCGAATCTTGGAAGAGACTGGCGTAGAGGCGCCGTGGACATCACTGGGCTCGGGAACAATACAGGGCGCTCTAAACCTGCTCCCCTCCATGACAGCTTTAAAGAAGTTCTTACCCAAAAACAAACTGGATGAGGTGCAGGAATTCATTTCAGGACAGGTGCTAAACAAGGGTAAGTGGGCTAAGCAATTCCTGAAAGACGTGTTCACTATAGGCGGGTTGGAGATGACGACTGAGGCTCTCCAGTTTATCGTCGAGGAGGAAACCATATCGTGGGTCAATAACAACTTCACTGAAAACCAAAAAAGAGAATACTTCGATTATCTCACGAACGAGAGAAAGCGTAGCGGCTTAATTAATAATGCGGCGGTAGGCTTCTTAGCTGGTAATACCATGGGCTTTGGTGGCGCTACCTACAAGAAGCTCACAGGCAGATATGACAGTGAAGCGGCGGGAGATTCAGCTAAAGTAGTAGAAGGTAAGGTGGTTGAAGATACAGTAATAACAGGGATTCTTGGTCATTTTAATAAATACCGTACTGATCGTATTCAAAAATTTATTAGAAATGAATTTGAGATGCGAGGGCTAATAGCGCAGGGAGTGCCCGCTCGTGTCCCCGACCCAGTGAATGACAGACCCATAGATCCTATGACGGGTGCATTGGCAGTCGCGTGGGATGAGAACGGGGCACTAAATCCAGAAACAAATGCACCGTACCGCCTAGAAGATCTGGACGTACCAGTAGGCGACATTCAGTTTGATGGCTTGCCGCCAGAAAAAATACCTAGCAGGTATGTTCATCGGGCAGACGCCGCTTCGCCAGTTAATGTCGCAGGCAGTAACCAAGCTCCAACCCAACAACCTGCTGTAACCGAACAGGTTACTGAACAACCAGCCCATAAGCCAGTAGGCACTAATAAAGATGAAACCACTGTTTATTATCATGGCTCTAATAAAGATTTTGATGCTTTTGATACCTCAGCAGAACGTGTAAACAACACGATGAATGTTCGGGGGGTTTACCTGTATGGTGAGGCTCGAAAAGGTAGTGCTAAAAACTTTGGGGAAAACACATACACAGTTATATCTAAGAAAGGTTTAAAAACTTTTAATAGGCAGGGTGAAAACAAATTAAGCCCTGAGATGATTGAGCAACATAAGATAGAGCTTGAGAACGCAGGGTATGGTAGAGGCGGTCAAGAAGAGTTAGATGAGTACGCTACAAGTTTTGAAAAATGGAGCAACATTGACGGAGAGGCAAAGGCTAGAGTTTTAAAGGCTGGGGGCTATGAGAAATATATAGATGGGGATGAGATTGTAATCCTTGATGCCAACAACGTAAAAATTATAGATAAAAACGGAAACCCCGTTGGTAATAAAGTCCAACCAGAGTCTCCTGAAGGTCGCTTAAAGTCCACATTACAGGACGACATTGTTGATGATTTCCCTTTCGCGCCCTCGTTTGGCATTCGTCAGGTGCCAGAAGGCAACCGAGAATACGGCAACGATCATCGATGGGATGCAGACCTAAGTGAAGCCTCGAAACCAGTGCAGGATCAGTTGGTCGAACTGTCCGTTGCGGCTAATACCGCTGAAGCACAAGACCCTAATAATACTGACGTTGTGGTTGAAGCTGTGGATCAGGACGATCTTGAGAGGGTGTTCGATAGAAACGAAACACTCAAGATCGGAACCGATTCGAAGCCAAATGGTAAGAGCATGCCGACAATTGAAGAGGCATATGGCGATAAGGCTACCGATGCCACCACTACAGTTGCAGGCGTCATGGTGGATATGTCTGCTCAAGGAGTGCCGCACAAATTCATTGATGCGGTTACTGGAGTTTATGTACATACAGACAAAGACGTGGATGCTCCCGCATTAACTGGCAAAGGTAGTCAAGGAATATCTGTTAACACCAAGCTTGTTGACGGCGCAATGACCGAACAAGATCAGTTGAGTGAGCTGGCATGGACAATGACCCATGAGGTTTACCACGCGGCTGACTATGCGTATGGTCTCAGCGATAAAGATGATAGGTTCGGTATCACCATTGAAGAGGATGCAGATCAACCCTCTGTAGTGATGGGCGATATCATGGAAGAGATCTACGACAACTGGGAAAGTGGAACGCCGCTAGGTAAGCGTTTCGACTATCCGTTTAACGATTTAAAACATGATATTATTGATCTTGAGCAAGACAATCAAAGTCTAAATGACACATACAGAGAAGAGGTCTTTGCTCAGCTTGGAGCCCTGTTTCACAGTAACCCAAAACAGCTTCAAGAATTTGCTCCACAAGCGTATAATTTCATAAAAGGAATACGCGACAATAATTTACAGACCGTACAGGCAGAGGTACAAGATGAACCGTCGAGTAGTATCAGCCCCGAAAACACCTCCCAACCTACAGGCATATCAGGACAAGTTCGGGCACCGCCAGAGCCCAGAAGCGTCGAGGTCGTACAACCTGAGCCAGTTAGATCAGATGGCGAAGGAAGCGCTACAGAAGGGCGAGCCGATACCCCAATGGAGGGATCGAAGCAAGACAAGAGTGGGGAACGTGAACGATCAGAGGTACAAGAATCTGTCGTAAGCGAAGAGCCACGCACCGAAGTTACTCTAAAACCGCACAGCAAAAAACCACGATTCAAGAAGGCTGAGAATTACGAAGACACAGGGGAGTACATTGTTTCCTTCCCTGACGGCGACAGATACCGCGTCTACTATGATGACTATGCCGCAGAGGCTGGTGACCCTACTGAGCTAGAGTCACTAGATGGCAAGGTCGAATATTTAGGCGAGACCAAAAATGATGCCCTTGAAAGCATCATGGAACATCGCGCAATATTAATTGAGGCGGGAGAAAAATCATATAACACCCCACTAGATCCTGTTGTAAGCAAAGACACTGTTACAGATGCATGGTCGTTTATAGCGGACAAAGAGGGTGCGACAGAGAAAGAGCTTCGCAAGAAGTTCAAGCGTCTAGAAGACAACCAGTTCGAGAACCTTAAAGAACAACTGCTTGACCCAGAGGTAGAGGCTGAAGACTTAGTCGTTATGAATGACGGTAAGTTCATTCAGCAAGACATCCTTAACGAGATTGAGCAGGAACAAGAAGCCAAGCTAGTAGAGCAGGAACTTGGTCAGATAGAAGACGATTCAGATATCTATGACCTCACCGACGATGATCTGTCTGATCTCGATGACATGGGCTTTATCAAGAATGAATCAAAAAGTCTTATCGAGCAGGCTGATCGACTGCTCGAGGTAGACCCGAGCTATAACCAAGCCAAGGTGCGCTCGCTATCCAAGCTTCAAGATCGAATACCGCTTGACGAAAGGATTGCTGGCGAATACACGCAAGGCGAACCGCTAGCGCCGATCTCAGGCGGCAGATTCTCTGATCTAAACCTTTCCAATCTGGGTGCAGGGATGAGCATGTCGCAGGCAGAACTGGATGCCATCCTCGATCAAGCTATTACCCTGACGGATACTGACGCTAAAGGACGTGTTGGCAACCTAGCACGACAGACAGTTGAGCGTTTGGGGGTTAACGCAAATACGGCACCGTTTTGGGATGGGGCGTTACGACTATCGGATAACGCTAGATACTGGTACGAGGTATCAGCCGAAGGTATGCGAGATGTTCTGCCTGATTTATCGGATGCAGAAATAAAGCAATTTATATCTGTGGTTGCGGCAACATCCCCTGTAGCAAATCCTTACGTCAATATGCACAGGACTGTCGCGAGTTACGCTAACTATTTGCAAGGCAAGCCAATAGATAACGATCTTGTTATCCAGAAAAGCGTAACGGATGCCCTTAAAACCTCTGACCTAGAGGGTCTGAAAACAGGATCATTTGGCGGGACGATGCAGTTGGTTTTAGGGTTAGCCAAGCCAACGCTATCTACAAACGACCGTCAGGTTGCGACGACATTCAATACGGATGGCGAGTCTATTGGCAAGAACCCAGAATTGTATGAGGTAATGTCGCGATTCTATATTGGGCTTAGAGATAAACTCAATGCTACCTTACCTGAAGGGGCGCAACCTTATGAAACATGGCAGTTGCAGGCGCTAGGATGGGTTGAACAGCGCTTTAAAAACGAGTTTGTAAACGCCAAGATAGCAGAAGGAATGACCGAGGCGGCGGCTCTCCGCTCTTACGAGTCTGCATCCCCTGAAGAGGTGTCAGGCGGGTTAAATGATGTTGACGACTATAGTATGTCCTTATTGCGTCGAGATGATTCAGGTCGTCGAGACCGAAAGGGTGCAATACAAGTACTTGAAGAAGCAGGTATCAATGTTCCTCAGGACAAAATCACCAGAGATATACTGCTCAACCCTAAGGTTCCTGCCGCGCTAAGCCCGACAACGGCAAGCTTTCGAGAAAAAAGAATCATCTCAGCAGAAATTAATACCCTTCGCAATGAGGTGGGTGAAAAAGCGAGGGCAGTTTTTGATGCGGCGATTGCTCAAGACAATCAAAAAGTTGCTGATGAATATCATGCTATCTTCGCGACCCTGTTAAACAAAGCTTCTCAAGGTGAGGCAAACCCCTTTACGGCGTACTTTAAGGCACTTGGTTTAAGCAAGGTAGAAGCCAAGCCTACTAGGGTGGCAACGCCAACAGGCGGCACTCCATTTGCAGTTGGAGGGTCATATCAAGGGGATGTGTCACCAAACATTAGAGTGCCTGTTCCCGTTTCGGTTACTGCTGAACAGCTAAATGTTTTAATGACCTCGCTGGCAAAACAGTGGGATCAAGATGCCATTCCCGCATCCCATATTATGGATATGGCAGAGGGCTTGCGGGGCGGATATACAGAAACCAGTCAGGTGTTTGTTGAAACCTTGGACGCCCTTTCCAGAGAGCAAGTAGAAGCCTTTGCTAATGCACTGCCCAAAGGGTCTGATATCAATTATACGCGCTACCCCAACGGCTATGAGTTTAATGTTATTGCATTTGATCAAGGGGGTAATCCCGTAACGCCAGATATGAATGAGGTAGCCTTGTCGGCTGAAGCTATGCAGGATAAGACTGGCGGTAGCATAATAGACTTCCATGTTAAAGACGCTCAGTGGCAATCAGCGGGTTACTCTACAATCGAAAACTATAATGAGGTTTTTGCATCGTTTAAAGAATCTTTGTATAATAAAAAGGCAAGACAGTTAATCGGAAAAGTCCAGAGGAAGCACAATGGAAAACTCAGAGACCTTACAAAAAAGCAAATTGTCGCAGAACTCAAGCGGAAGAATAAAAGCGAAAATTTATCGCGGCAGGGAAACGCGAGAATTCAACGAGCGCATGGGTCTATCAAACAGCTCCTTAGTGATTTCAAACAAGCTGAAGGCATCGCCAAAAGCTTAGCTAAGACTCGCGACACCAAACTAAAACTATTCACCGAAAAGAACGCCAAGAAGCTTGGGGTTGATACTCCGAGCTTCATTAAAAAGAAACAAAACCAAGAATCCCTATCCACAAAAGAAGACTATACCCCCCAATATGCGCGGGATTGGGCTATCGATATTTGGGGCAAGGAGACGGGACTTTCTCCAAGAGAGATAGATGCGCTAGCCGAGACAGGTGACTACCAGCGTGGCGATCCTGAAGTCTTGATGGTGGAAGCACAGCAGGCGCTGGGTAGCGGCGTCAAAAGCTTTGTTCTGGAGCATTTAGGCGACTTGGTGAACAGAATGTCTGCAATGCATTCTGTAGAGTTTGCCGTAGATGAAAGTTTAGACAAGATAGATAAGGTGCTACGAACACTAGAGCACCCGTATGGTCACGATAAAGAGGCTGGCGAGAATCTGGTTGATAGCGCAAGCTTTTTCAAGGTTCCTTTAGAAGAGTATCGAGCGAAAGCTGACAAGGCTGTTGCTAGGTATACAGAGGCTCACAAAAGCATTCCTGTGTACACAGAAGTACACGCCATGGCAAACGAAGCCACTATTGCTTATGGTGAGGGTAACACACAGAAATCTATTGAGCTGTTAAAAGATCTTCGCGAACGCATAGATACTGAAGATAAATTTAAGCAAGAAGTTTCCCGTATTGATTTAAATATGAAGACTTTTGCTCAGCGAGAGGACTCTCTGAAAGCTCATTCCCCAAAAGAAGATTATGAGCTGTCCCAACTGTCTGCCAAAAAGTTTAAACGCTACGGCTCACGCCATCCACTTAGAGAACTGCGTAGAGAAATCGCCGCAAAGAGGGAGAAAAGAAGGCTTCTTAGCCTTCAAAAGCGCGACCCTTTAAGTGACTCTGTAAGCTTCCGCCTTGATGACAAGCGGCGGAAGGTGAAGTACCAAGAGCAAAAAATAAAAGACCAAGAGTGGAAAGCTAGGATTTTAGACAACCCAAATACCAAGTTTTGGACAAAGACTGATCTTGCTTTAATCAACAGGGAGCTTGATTATGGGCGTGAATACTCTAACCATGCACTTAGAATTGAAAAAGCAAACCTAAAAGGGTTGGTCAGCGCACTTAAAAAAACAGGATGGGAGGTTGCCTACACAAGCAAACATAACAACTTAGTGTCTAGCTACTATATGACCAAAGACGGTGTCGAAGTAAGGGTTTCTGACCACGAGCTACCAAACACACCTATGAGAGAGCATAACCGCTCACAAGGCTTTGGCGGCACATGGAGCCACGAAGTAATAGTAAGCAACCGTACATCTATTGCTGAACAGCTTGCTGAAATCGCACAGTTCACTATTATTGACGCAGACACCCCCAGCTTTATTAAAAAGAAACAAAACAACGCCAAGAACAACACTCTTGATGATGGCTCTCCTTCTACTTTTCAGTTCACTTTCAATGATGAGATTGATTCACAACTAACGCTTTTCAAGCGTCTCACAAGTGAGCGAAACATCAAGTCCAAAAAGCTGTTCAAAAGCATTGCAGATCGTTACGCGACATTGCAGGATTTTGAGGATCAGGCGGCTGAGCACTTAGGCGTGGGGCGTTTGCCTGCGGCACTATCTCCTCGTGATCAGGAGAACCTGTCTCACGGTCGAATCCAAAAGGATATCGATGAATTTCATCAGAACTACGTTGATCCGATTGGCGACCTCATGGCTGATCTGGGTTATGAGCTTGATGCGGTTGAGACCTACCTGATAGCGAAACACGCGGAAGAGCGTAACGATGCCATTGCTGAAAAGGTTAAGGCGCAAAGAGAAAAGAATATTCTCAGAGAAGAACGCGCTATTGAACGCCTTCTGGAAGACGTTGGTTCGGATCACTCGGTAGCAATTGCAACGCATACAAACAAAATCAATCAGTACAAGAACGATCCACTTGAGTTTCAAGATACTGGTTCAGGCATGACCTATGACGAAGCCAAGGCAATCTTAGATTTGGCAGAGCAAGAAGGCACCAAGAAGGATTTGGAGCTTATCGCAAGCAAGGTCTACGAGATGCATGACTGGGCTCGCCAAAGAATGGTTGAGGCAGGGCTACTGGATAAAGTAACCAAGGAAGACTGGGAAGAAAGGTTTAAGTACTACGTTCCTCTAAAAGGCTTCGCGGCTGAACTTAACATGAATGGGAATAAGTACGTTAGGGGCGCAAAGAGCAGGGGCTTTTCTATCATTGGTCGCGAGAGCATGAAGGCGAAAGGTCGATCTACCTTGCCGTACAGCCCGCTGATTCAGTCGTTTGAGGATATCCAGAAAAAAATTGTACGGGCGAGAAAAAATGAATACGCCCAAGTCCTATTAGATCTGTTAAGTGAACTAGGGCTCAGCGACTCGTATACCATATACAATAACAACTTCCGCCCCATGAAGGACGACGATCATCTCACGATGCTAACACTCGACGAGATGAGATCCAAAATGCGTAAAGACAATAACGCGCCCAAGTACGTCGAGGTAAAGAAGGGCGGACAGACATTCATGGTTGAATTTGAAAGTGCTCCATTAAATGACGCGCTACAAAACATGAGTGTGCCTATGCTGAATCATGCTAATGATTCAATGGGCAACTACATAAGGGGTTTAACAAGGTTCCAGACCTTTAGGCGCAACATGCTCATCAACTACAACCCGTCTTGGGGGATAGTGAACCCGTTGCGGGATATACAGACAGGATTGATCTATGCGCTAGGCGAGATGGATAAGGTAGGTAGTCGTGTACAGGGTGAAAACATCTTAAAGAAAATGACAACCGATTACCCGATTGCCGTGCGTACCCTGTATCGGCACTATCGCGGTAAAGATGTCGCAGAGAAGGTGGGCGAGGAGTGGGCGCAGTATATGCGCGAGTATGTAGAGGACGGTGCCCCTACTGGTCTAATGCTTATCCGTGACTCTGATGAAGAGATGCGAATCCTTAAAAGGAAGATCAAGCGAGGCGGCTTAACCAAAGAAACGCTGAAATTGATGGGCAAATGGGTTGAAGACGCCAACATCACAATGGAGAACTCGATTCGCCTGACAGCTTATGTCAACGCAAGGCGAGTGGGAACGCCCAGAGAGGATGCCGCAACGCTGGCTAAAGATCTGACGGTTAACTTCAATCGCAAAGGGGAAGATACGGCGGTCTTTAACGCACACTTCCTGTTCTTTAACGCCGCTGTTCAGGGTGATGTGAATATTGTCCAAACGCTCGGGCATGGCAAACAGAACGAGGGGAAGACAGGCGCTCAGCGCAAACGCGAACGAATAGCACAGGCGGCAACTGGTGCTCGCAAGGTCGCTGGGGCGCTCGTGGCATTCAACGCGATGATCGCCGCCATGAACATACTCTTCTCAGATGATGATGATGATGATGAGATCACCTACGCAGATATTCCAGAACACGCAAAGAATAGGGCGCTCTTATTTAAAGGCGGTGCGGACGAAGGCTTTGCCCTGCAATTGCCATACGGTTACAACTTCTTCGCTAACATTGGTCGCCTTAGTGCGGAGATGGCGTTCGGGGTAAACACCCCTGAGGAATCTGCTTATTACCTTTGGGAGAACTTCATGCTGAACTTTGTGCCCGTTCACCACTCGTCGGGTGATACATGGGAACAGCAGTTACGGGGAGTTTATCCAGACATAATGGAAGTGCATCTTGATTTAATGGCAAACAAGAACTTCTTTGGTAGTGATATCTATCTCGAGCAGAACCCTTTATTTGTTCAGAAGTCTAAAGCGCACATGGCAAGGCGCTCTACTGACCAGATTTACAAATCGACGGCTCAGTTCCTAAACGATGCTACAGGGGGTGACAAGTACGAGGACGGTTGGCTCTCGATCAGCCCTGATAAGACTGCCTATATCATGGAGTATTTCTTGGGCGGAGTGGGCAGGTTCTTAACGCAATCCGCAGATGTGGTTGGGAAGATGATGACTGACGAAGAGGTACGCATGCAGGACTTACCCGCAGTTGGTGTGTTCTTTGAAAACGCATCCGACTATAAAGATCGCTTCGAGTTCTATGACAGTGTGCAATACGTTCAGCAGGTTGAGTACCGCATCAAAGATTCGGCAGGTGACCCCAAGGAGCTGGAAAGGATTGTAAATGAGTACGCCCCATTCCTCCCATTCTTGAGCACTACGGTTGGGGGTGGTGGCTTCCAGACCTTTATCCGTAAAGAGCTGAATACAATCGGACAGGCTAGAAAGCGCATTGAGGATACTGCCGTGCCGTTAATGCTGGAAGAGCAGAAGAGGCAAAACCTTGAAAAGCTGTTGAAGAGAGAGAATCGCCTGTTCGATGACTACAACAAGATGTTCCGTAAGGCGATGAAAAAGATGTAATTACATCACTCAGTAATCACATCTAGGTCAGTTTCCACCCACACCCTTGCCCCGCAGGACAAAGGTTTTTCAGGTGAATAAACCACACGGCAAACAACCTCGCCATCCTTAACAATCTTCGCGGTGTTGGTTTTACGGTTCTGCTTATAGTCCTTAACCGTGATTACGGGCAGGTCAGAACCTTTGGCGTTGGCTTTAATGTTGTGCTGATTGACGTGAATTCGAGTCTTCATTATCAATAAGCAAGACACAGAATAATGGTTACCAGAATCCACAATGCAACATGTTTATTCCGAAGGGTGTAGTTTCCATCGTTAAAGTATCCTGAAATGCGCTCACCGATACCCTTAACACTCGCTCTAGTTTCTTTGATTTTCTTATCTGCAAATTGATTAATATCTTTGATTAGTTTTTCTATTCTTGACATGATTCTACCCTTTAATTTTATGTTAAGGTTCTGGTCATCAATTTAAGGTACTCTGCTTGCGAGTCACTTCTAAGTCATTGATTTATAAGGAATCGTATGCCAAGGTCTTGCCAAGGTACAGGTCGCGAGTTCGAACCTCGTTTCCCGCTCCAATTTTATTTGGCAATAAAATCAAGCACTTACATACGATTTTTTTTGTTGCAAACCGCAACCTTAAACAGGTTCTGGCGATACTGTATGAAAAAACAGTGCCTATACAAAGGTACTGGTCTTCACCCCTGTTTGCGGAAAGGTATTGGTCTTTACCGCTTTGGACTTTACAAATCACTTCGTAAAAGTCCATTGATATTCTCAGACGACTCTTTCTTAAACTTCATCGACAGATGAGCATATCGTTTCATCGAGCGCTCGTTTTTCCAATTACCCAAGTCTTGCAGGGCTGATTCGCTCGTTCCACTCTGCAAGTGCCAGCTTGCAAATGTATGTCTCAATGTATGAAACACCACTGAATCTGGCAGTCCTGCATTGCGACACGCTTTACGCCATGGTCTACCTGTTACGGCTTTACAATCAGCGTACGGCTTCCCGTTCGCATCTCGCCGCTTACTCTCCTTGGCAAACACATAATCAACCTTGCCTTTCAGGTAAGGATAGCGATCCTCGAGCTGATGGCAAAAGGCACGGCGCCTTCGTAATACGCGCTGAGCATCCTTGGTCAGCGGGATCAGTGCAGGCTTCCCATTCTTGGAGTCTTCCGCCTTAACGTGCAAGGCAGAAAGATCCTCCGCGATTTGATCCCATCGCAACAGGCGAACATTGCTGTTTCTCAGCCCTGTGTTCACGGCGAACTCCACCATATCGGCTCGCAACTCGTCCAGCCACTGCATGAGCCGTCGAACCTGTTCGGGAATTAAATAAACGTCTCGCTCCTTTTCGCTAAGGGTTTTAATGAGTGGGACTCTGTCTATAATTTCGAGTTCATCCCGCGCAAATCGTAAAATTGCCCTTAAATACACAATATGGCTATTTACATAGCCGTTACTTACCAACTTGCCTTTTCGCTGTGTTGATTCCTGTTTGCGAACCGCTGTAATAAACTCAAGCACGGGGCGCTTCCTTTCAAACTCTGTAATCGGACGATGTCCTATCCTGTTACAGATCTTTTCAACAACGAGCCTACAGGTTTTCTGCTTGCTCGCGAACTTCTCAGTTGGTTGTTGGACATACATGTCTGCTACTTCTTTAAATGTCATACTCATATCAGTCTCCTTGTGCAGAAGAGACCCGCAAGCCAGATTATTATCTACGCCTGCGGGTCAAAAGTCTAGGGCTCGTTGTCTAGCACTGGTGAGCCACGCCAGTAGAGGAGGTACGCTAGTGCCTGCCGCCTATGTGCCCTCTATACAGGAGGAGGGGGCGTAACAGAGAGCAGTGGCGGCAGTTCTTTTTAATTCGTTTGTCATTTTTTCTTCCTCGCATCATGCCTGATAACTTCGTATTCCCGTGGCGCTTTTACCGCCATTCTTGCTTGGGGAATGTATCGACTTTTAAAGTGGTCTCCCCGACCACAACTCTTGCAATATTTTTCGGGCTTGAGGTAATACTGCTGTACCCCGACCATCTGTATCTCAACATTCTTTTCAAGCAGTAGGGGCTCATCGTCTGCGGTTATAACCTGCTCCGTTACCCCGTCCTGCGTTTCTATATTGACCAGTGCATCCTGATTTGCATCGGTATCTCTAACCCTCCTCACCCAAATTCGGTGGTCGCATGACCCCTCTAGATCCGAGGGGTCGAGATCCCACCCGCCATACAGTACCGAGTCAACGGCACGGGTGATTCTTAACGGCATAAGTCATCCTTTAAAATGGTACGTCGTCATCTAAAAAGTCATCAACGGGGGCTGATGCCTGCGGTTTAGGTTTAGTGGGCACCCAGTAATCGATGTTGAACTGCCTGATTTCACCATCATCGCCGAGCTGTTCACAGACCTTCAGGTTGTAGCGGAATTCACCGCCTTGAGCGGCTAGCCCTGCCATCATTTCGTCGATGACGCCCTGATCGATCTTGATATAACCTTCATACTTGGGCACATGATTCTTGGTTGCCCAGTCGTATTGCTTTAGACGATTCCATTCTGCTACTCGCTTTTCTTTGTCCATCGGGTACAAGCGACCCTTGCCTGATTTCAGGCTTTCAAACGCTGTTGGGGTTTTCATAATTGATCTCCGTGAAGGATCGTTACTTGTCTAGCACCTGTGGTTCGCCGAAACGAGTCGATGCTTTCGTCTTGGTTGAGGACTTCATCCTCGCCACCCAAAAACTCAAAGGCTTTCCTGTAGTCAATAGGTGGGGTTTTGTTGATAATTTTCACCGTCGTCTTGCCGTTAGACACGCTTCCTTTATAGCGCTCAGCGATATCCTTCTTCAATTGCGTCGCGTTCTCTGCAAGTATGTCGAGTATCTCCAGTTCGTCGCCGATACGATCCTTAACCTCGTGAATGCGGTTTTGAATCTTAGTCAGTGAATTGAGGTCGTCGTCATCGGTGATGTAGTCCGCGCTCTCTGCCTCGATCGGGTCGCAGTGGAGCTTTCGCGTGACAGGATCTCGGTGCTGTTCTTGAATCCATCTGTACCAAGCGTGATACAGATCAAGCCGAGCTATGGTGCCCTTTTCAGGTTGCGGCATATACTTTCTGCTGACCGCTTCGGTCAGAAAGTCTTGATTGCGCTCAACCCGCTCAATTAGAAACTGTGGCTCGTGCGTTTCGTTTTTCGCCAAGTAGCAGATAAAGTCACACCACTCGACATCCAAGACTTCCATCTGCATATGCACTTGCCAGAGGTATACACTCTTCGCCTTGTCAAAGACAGAGTAGGGGGTCTTGGTGTACTGGGGGTAGGGGCACTTAATCTCAATGCACCCCTCTAAACCGACAAGCCCGTCTGGACTGGCGGCTAAGAAATCGTGTTTGGGGTGGACAACTAGACCTGTCTCTTCAACGGTATAGCCCTGCGTTTTCTCAAGAAATATCCGCGCTGTGTCTTCCATCATTTGACCGTGCGCCACAGCGGGCACCATCTTAAACTCTGACTCAGCGCCTGCCAGTGCGCGTACTTCTTGTCGCACCAGATCGGGTGCCTTCATGTACTTATGCTTACCCTCTAGGGCGGCACATACAGAGGCTTTTATCTTACCTGCTCGGGCTTTATGCCACTCGGGTGATCCTTGGACTGCTAAACTCATTTCTTAGCCCTCCATCCATGTCTCTCGCAAAGGGCATCCCAACGACCAGAACCGTCCGTCCAACCTCTGTTCTGCAAGCCCTTTATATAGCGGGCGTATAGTTTTTGCGCCTCACTAAAGGTTTTGCATTCTTCTATTTTGGTTTTTTTCCATAGCGCAGTTACCAGCTCTGACTCAGCGGGTTGCTCGGACTGTTTTTTAGGTTCGCGCTCCTTAGTGGGCGCGGGGGATTTGGGTTCCCCCAACCACATGGCGTAACCTAAACCAAATTCTGCCATGGCTTTCACGCGACAGCGTTGCTTGGCTGTATTTACATCCATCGCACTAGGGGATTCTATAGGTTTGCCGTTACGGTGGACGGGCAAGGCGGTAATGTTGGTGTGCTCGCCAATAGTCATTCGGCAACGCACTTCAGCAGAGCCGTCGTCAAAATAATGACATTCTCTACTGAGAGGATCTTCGGTGAACTCCCAACTGTACTCAGGAAAGTGAGCCATCATGATTTCATGGGCTCGCATCCAAGGGAGATATTTAAGCACGGTATCGCCGATGACCTCGGTCTCAGTGCAGTAAGGTGTTACATCAGTTTCAGAAAGTTTCGCCCAGATATCGGCGCGTAATAGCGTATCCATGTAGTTAGCCCTCTTGTTTAAGCTAACTACATAATATATCTATACAGATATGAAATCAACACCTGTAGATTAATTTATTCCTAGATAGACGTTATAGCTATCTATTCATTAATCAAGTTTGTAATCGCCTCGACCACATCGCCGTCGCCGTTTAGGCTGTATAAGTACGAGATAACCTTTGCGTACTGCTTGACGCCCAGATCTAAACCCATCGCGTCAAACAGCTTCTTCGCCTGCTCTATAGCAGAGATAAGCTTATCCGTATTCAGGCTTGTGCTCCCGCGACCCCTACCATCAACCCAAGCATATAGATCAATATTGTAAGCATCACAGACCGATACCAGTGTCTGTGGGTCTTTGGGTAATGAGCCCCTGCACCAACCCTGTGCAGTAGCGGGACTGCATTTAATGCGCTTCACAAGCTCGGCATTTCTACCCCAGTTAGGGACGCCTGCGCGGTCGAGCGACTGATTAAAGAAGTCGGCTCTTTCTTGCTTGTTCATAACATGTCTCCGTGTATTTCCCTCAAATAAAACAAAATATAACTCAGGGGCTTGGGATTCTCTCTCAAACCAACCTAAACTGTCAAGTTAAATTATTTTGCGCCTTCTCAAAAATTATTATTATTTACTATTGATAAAATATACACTTCTAGATTAATATATAACTATCTAAATTATTTTAGTAACACGGAAGCTGTCTTTTTTATGATTTTTCGTCCCGCATTCAATAGCAACGCGCACTATACAAAACTTCCCAATCT
>Ga0208560_1000023_pt1 | contig 21561 bp, 6 predicted proteins | sample Virmet3827_250_FD_185742 | JGI IMG/M metagenome (GOLD analysis project Ga0208560, IMG submission 185742) | Marine viral communities from the Southern Atlantic ocean transect to study dissolved organic matter and carbon cycling - metaG 3827_250... | ecosystem: Environmental > Aquatic > Marine >...
ATATTATATGTATTTTGCAGCAGGAAAAACAAAAATGATAGAGGTTAATGGTTTTTTTGAAGAATCACATATACCCATTTCATGGCATGAAACACTACGAGAAGCAGAGGCGGCACTAGATATTATAGTGGCAAATGAAAGTTCCGATAATACCATAGAAGAATTTTTTATTGGACGTAAGCGTTGGGTTGCTGAAACAATTGATGATTATGAAGTTAGAATTATGGCTACAAGGCCGAAGGTAGAAACTTAAACTTAAACTATATAAATATAACAAAGTATGAGGTATAAATAAAGGTATGGCATATACTTACACTTCAACATCAGGCGGAACTACATCAAGTACTACTCAAAGTACCGGTACGAATTTGCCACGCGGTGGTAATATACAAAGTTCTAGTGTCGATCGTTATAGTGATTTAAATTTACAGATGATAATACATCCACAGAAAAAAGATATTATACCAATAACTGGTGAGCAAGCTGTTAAGAACGCAATACGAACTTTATTGTTAACAAATTTTATGGAAAGACCATTTCAGCCTAACCTTGGTGCAAATTTAAGAAGTCTATTATTTGAACCTAATGATGCTGTTACTCGATTAGCACTAAAAGATGCTGTATTAGCAGTATTAGAAACACACGAACCAAGAATAGAACATATTAATGTTTTGATTGAAGCGACTGCTGATGAAACAGCGTATAGAGCTATAGTAGTATTTAGTATAAAAGAAAACGATTCAGTCCAAGACGTTGAAATTAATTTAAGAAGATTAAGGTAAAGAGATATGGCCTCAAATTTAAATGTATCAGAACTCGATTTCGATCAAATAAAAGATAATCTAAAAAACTTTATGAAGTCACAATCACAATTTAAAGATTATGACTTTGATGGATCAGGTCTTAGTGTTCTATTAGACATACTTGCATATAATACTCACTATAATGCAATGCTAGCACATTTTGCTTTAAACGAAGCATTTTTAGATTCGGCTCAGATTCGTGGTAATGTTGTATCGCGAGCTGGTCTACTTGGTTATGTGCCTCGATCTGTTCTAGCACCAAGAGCAACTGTTAAGTTAGTAGTAGATGTAACAAATAATGATTCAATCAATTTACCTACTACTCTAGTATTAGAAAGAGGTACTAAGTTTACTACAACTGTTGATGGTGTATCATATACTTTTTCTGCAATAGAATCTCAAACATCAATTAGAGCTGATGTTGAAATAGAGGGCATACAAACAAAAACATTTACTTTTGATGCTATACCTATAGCAGAAGGTACTGTACGTTCATTGTCATATCGTGTTGATAATGATATTGAAAACCAAAAGTTCCAAATATCAGATGCTGATGCTGATACTTCATCGTTAAGAGTACGAGTTCAGAATAATCAACAATCAGAAAGCTTTGATAACTATCAAGTATTTACAACTTTACAAGACGTTGTATCAGATACTCAAGTATATCACTTGCAAGAAAATTCAAGTGGCTTCTATCAAATATTTTTTGGTGATGGTATTATTGGTAAGAAACCAGTTAATGATAACATTGTAACTCTTGATTATCTTGTGACACAAGGTATTGCTGCAAACGGTGCTAATATATTTGATTTGGTAACAGCGTTCCCAACATTGAACGAACCAGATATTAGTGTTACAACAGTAATTAACGCAAATGGTGGTTCGGCTGCAGAAACAACTGAGTCAATACGATTTAATGCTCCTATTACTTTCCAAGCACAGGATCGAGCTGTAACTTCACAAGATTATGCTGCTATCATTCAAAAGAACTTTGCAAACATTGAATCAATATCAACATGGGGTGGTGAAGATAATCTTATTCCAGATTTCGGTAAAGCATATATTAGTATTAAACCTCTTATTGGCGACGCATTAACTACGAACGAAAAAGAAGAAGTTAAAAGTATTATTAAATCTAAAAATATTGTATCAATTACTCCTGAGATTATCGATCCTGAGTTTACTAATCTTGAGCTTGATGTAATTTTTAAATATAACCCATCAGTTACAAGTCGATCAAATTCCGCATTAGAATCGTTAGTTAAAGACATTGTATTAGATTATAACTTTAACCAGTTAAATCGTTTTGATGGAGTGTTTAGACATTCGGAGTTATTAACACTTATCGATTCAGCAGATCCTGCTATTACAAGTTCTACGATACGACCATTCTTATTTAAAACAATTGTTCCTTCCGTAAGCCGTGTAAAAAATGATTTTACTTTAAGCTTTGCTGGTTCTTTCTTCATTCAGCCAGGTAAACCATTTAATATTTCAAGTACAGCATTTAAATTTAATAGTGTAGATCATTTCTTCGGTGATACTGAAATAGCTGAGTCTAATAATAGAACAGTTGTAATATATAAAATTGTAAATAACGAAAATATTATTGTAAATGGAAACGTTGGACTAATTAATAGCGATACTGGTATAATTACTTTAAATGATTTTGCTCCTGATGATACAACACCAATAAGAATTACAATATCGCCTAATTCATTAGACCTCGCACCAAAAAGAAATCAAATTATTAATATCGATTCTTCAAAAATTAACACTACAGGATCAGTCGATAACATTGCATACTCTGGCTCAGCTGGAACGATCAATTATGCAACTACTAGTAGAATGAGATAATATATGGCTCAGCAAAGTTTAAAAAATCTAGATTCATTTTCAAGAGGTTATATTGAAGACGTAAGATCAAAAGTAGATTTTGATACTACGCGCCGAGCTATTATAAGTTCAAGTGTTGAAGTTGTGACAAGTGTTACGATGGATTCAATACCAGCAAGTGTTCTCGATGGAAGTATTCCTGCAGAAATACAAAATCCATTAGTTGGTAAAGTTATATCGGGTAAAGGGATTGTTGGTACACCTCGAGTGACAGCTATATCTGCAGATCGACTTACAATTACGTTTGATCAGCCACAAACATTAGATGCCACTTCAGGTCCAATTGCTCTTACTTTTAGTGATACAAATTCAGGTATAGATCAATATGAATTAACTGGGTCTGCTAAGTCAAGGTCTAAAGAAGATATTCGAATTGATGATTTAGTCCCAGAAGAATTATTAGAATACGCAACAAATTCTGCGTATGGAAGTAATGATACTGGCGGTATACGTACATTCTTAGAATCTTATTATAAGTTCATGAACTTGGAAGAGTTTACTTATAAAGATGTAGAAGTATTTGAAGATGTTGTTATTGATAACCAAGCTATTTTTAGAATTAATGTTCCAAACAAATTTTTCCAAAGAAATTTAGTATTAGCTGCAAAATTCTTTGATGCTGATGGACTACCTTTGCTTGTTGGTAACGAAGACGGGTCTCCTTCTCTCGTAGGAGACGATATATTATTAAATGATACTGCTCTATTAACTGTTGGGCAAAGTTACCAAATTACGGGCTTAGGAGATGGTTCAGAAGCTAATATCGCTATAGGTATAAACAATATAACGGGACAAGAAGAAAATTCATATGCCGTAAATGATGTATTTGTTGCAACTGATGTTGGTACAGCTTATGATGCAACACAAGGTTCGACACCAGTAAGTGTAAAATTACTTTCATACCCTACCGTCATTGATGATATTTTTACTAAAAATGTTAGTATTAGTAATGCAAATAAATTACCCGGAAGATTAGAAAACTCATCTGAACCAACAGGTAGAACTTTAAATATTACTGGTCTATCTCCAAGATTAAATAAACGTAAGATTAGAATGGAAACTTACGTTTATAATTATATCGAGGCTGGCCCTTCATATCGTTTAAATACAATAGAAGATTCTCTAAATCTAAATGAAGCTCAAGAAGAATTTTTAGATTTAATGCAAAAAGAAATTGCTCCTGCATTAGATAAAACTTCGCCAGTTAATAAAAGAGCGGTATATGAAAAGATAATCGATTTTTATAAAATACGAGGTTCTTTTGAATCGATTAAAACATTCTTTAAGTTATTATATAACGAACAAGAAGTTCAAGTTAACTATCCGTGGGATAATACACTTAAGCCTTCTTCAGGTCTCTATGATCCTAAGTCTGCTTTTGCTGTAAATTATAGTCAGACACAATTAATTGAATCAAGTGATAACGCCAATAATGATACGTTTGGTAGATCTATTTCAGTAAGTGGTGATTCTTTTGCGGCTGGTGCACCACTCGAAGATGCAAACGGTACTGATTCTGGTGCTGTTTATGTATTTACCACTACAAACAAAGGCACGACATTTGCTGAAGAAGCAAAAATTGTAAGTACTGCTACAGATGCTGATACAAATTTTGCTGATGATAATTTCGGTCAATGTGTTGAATTATGTGGAGATACTTTAGCAATATCTGCACCAGTCGATGAAACTACTCTTGGTACAGCATCTACTGGTTCAGTTGAAATATGGGAACGTAGCAAAAATGCGGCTGGAGCTAATGTTTGGACGTTTAATTCTAAAATTATAGCTCCTACAGCAGGTGAAAGATTTGCAAATGGTAACGAATCTGTTTCTTTAAGCGGTGATTATCTTGCAGTAAGCCATGTTGGTTTTAATGATGATCCTACTAATACACCAGAAGGCGCGGTAGTAGTATATAAAAGAGTTGGATCAACGTGGGTTGTATTACAGACATTAAGAGCTCCTACTACATTAAATTCAGGGGCAGCTGCAAATAAAGGATTTGGTGAAACTGTTGTATTAAAGGGAAAATACCTCGTTGCTTCTTTTCAAAATTATTCAACAGCTTCAGTATCAAAAACTGGTAGAGCAGTTGTCTATAAGAAAAACGATATTACTGGCTTATACGAACAAGATGGAATATTACAACCAACAAATGATATTTCAAATCAGCTCTTTTCAAAAGCAATTGATATTACAAACGTAGAAAATGGATCACCACGGCTTGCTATAACAAGCCGGGATAATCCGTATCATACTATATACATTTTCGAAAGAGGTCACACACTAGGGGATAGTACAGCAGAAGAAGCTGCTTCGTGGCATCCTTTAAATTCTCTTCCAAGTACTGTGATTCCTAGTATACGAGATAATACAAACTATGGCGATATTGTAAGAATAAGCGGCGATAATTTAATTATTGGTGAGAATGGGTATGATGAGGTAGATGCACCTAATAACGGTAAAATATATCACTATGAATATAATAATGATACTAATATCTGGGATTCAAAATTACAATATAGAGGTGATACGGGTGTAACAAATTCCAACTTTGGTTTTGGACTAGATTTGTCAGATGATGATAAAGGCTATTTAATTGTTGGTGCACCCGGCGAGACTGATGGGACAGGAAATCAAAAAGGTTTTGTAAGGTCGTTTAATAGACCAGCTTTTGCTGGATCGTATACAACTACTGCAGGCTTTCTATCAGAGAAAAATATAAAAGTACATGACTCTGATTTTTATCAAAAGTTTTCTTATGTTGTAAAAGTAGGCCGAAACTTGTCTCAATGGAAAGAACCATTTGATAAGTTAGTGCATCCTGCAGGGTTTAAATATTTCGGTGAAGTATTACTTGTATTACAAGCGGTTCGTAATGTATTAGGCGATACTACACCTAATACAACTGTAGGAATAGGCGATGACACAGTTACATATTTAAATTCATATAGCGCATCTTCTGCATTTAGAAAAACAATGTCATCAATGCCCGGTATTCAACCTGGCTATATCGGTATTGAAGATATAGGTTTACTGATAGAAGCAGTTGCATCAGTCTTTGGTATTATTGGTCTAGCTAGAACAAATAAAGATGCTAAGCTGGCAATTAGTTCAGTTGCAGCAAATGGTGCAATTACTGGTATATCTATTGCAGAGCCAGGACATGGATATGCATCTGCGCCAACGCTTACAATAACTGGAGCTGGAGCCGCAACGTGTACTATTAATTCTAAGGGTGAAGTGAACAGTGTTACTATTACTACTGCTGGCACTGGATATAACACGCAAACTAATGTAGTAACTCAAAAATTATCTGAAGTTTCAAATTCAGGTACAGTAAGACAAATCGGTAAGACTAGTTCTACTACATTAGGTTTGCAGTTAATTGGATTAAATAATAAATCATATACATCTACACCATCAATTACTATTTCAGCACCAGATGCTCTTGAAGCAAATGGTCAACCATCGGCTTCAAATGTACAAGCTACTGCTACTCTTACGAGAAATGCTGGGACTGGAAAAGTTACAGGATTTACAATTACTAATCCCGGTAACGGATATCTAAATGATGCTGAGATAACAGTAGAATATGCACCAGAAAAGCGCGCTCCAAATTATACACATAAAAAGATTATTCCATCTAATCACGATGTTGAAATTAATGAAGTATTACCAGAAAATAATTATTTTGAACGTAAAAATTATGCAGCTAAAGAAAATCCTGCATTCTTAGGACATAAGAAATTTCAATCAAATTTTCAAATTCATCAGTTTGATAGCATCATAATAGAAGATATAAACACAACAATCAATGATGGAACTGCTATAAATAAATTAAACATACAAGCAAGTTTATCAGACGCAATTAAAGAAACTACACTATAGGAAAAGATCATGGCCGCAATAATATCGGGAAACTTTAGATCACTTAACGCTGCAGCTTTCGTCGATGAAATAAAAGGCGATAGAAGTAACGTATACATTGGATTAGGTAAATCTAGTCCATGGGGAGGAACCACTACAGCTAATACTAGTGATACTGATGCCCCTACACCAACTGACACATTAGAAGCAATTAACGAAGCACGTCAACAGCTTATCGGACTAAAATTAGTTACCGATTCTGACATATCGCATGTTGTACCAAGATATGATTGGAATGCAGGTGCTGAATTTGTCGCATGGGATTCTACTGATCCAGCTATTTTTGATAAAGCTTTCTATTGCCTAACTGCAGACTTTAAAGTTTATAAGTGTATTGTTGCTCCAGTTTCTGGTGGTGTATCTGATGTTCCAACACATACTGATGCAGCTATCACTGCAACGTCTGATGGATATTATTGGAAATATATGTATACTATCCTTGCTTCTGATTCTGAAAAGTTTTTAACAAACTCATATATGCCAGTTAAAACTCTAACAGAACAAACAAAAGGAACTGTTGCGGCAACAATTACAAATTCAACTACATTTACTCTTGACTTTGAAAATCCTAGGATTCAAGTAGGTCAAATTATTACTGCAGATAACACTGGCGGTACATCAAACGTTGATAGTGATACGACTGTTGTATCTGTAAGCGGTAAAACTATAGTAGCTTCTGCTAGTATTACAGCTTTATTTGATGGTAATATTGTTACCTTTGGTAATTTTTTATCAACCGATCCAAAGTTTTTGCAACAACAATCACAACTTACTTCTAGGGCTTTAGGCTCAGTCGGTGGTATTGAAAGATTAAAATTAATAAGTGCTGGTACTGGTTATAGTGATAGTGGAACCAATACGGGACTTGTTATAACTGGTGACGGTAGCAATGTTGCAACTCCAGGTACTATTAATGCAAATTATATTACTGGTGGTGCATTTACTAGTGATATTATTCTTACAGGAAATGCTGCTACAAATGGTTCTGGTTCTGATAATGTTGGTACTAATTTTAGTGTTGCACAAGCTACAGTCACTTCATCTGATGCTGGTGCTTCAGGCGCAGAATTTACACCCATTGTTGCTCCTCGTGGTAGACCAGGATTCAGCACAGCTAGTGCTAATGGTGGACATGGTACAGATCCAGTATTTGAACTTGGTGGTTTCTATGTAGGACTTAATGTTCAAATAAGTGGAACAACTGATACTGCAATTGCTAATACTCAAGACTTTAGACAAATATCACTCATAAGAAATCCTCTTATTGGTGGCGTAATTCCAACAAATCCAGTTTCAGCAATTAATACATTAAAATTTATTTCTTATGATACGGCTGGTGGTACTGCATATGCAGCAACAGGTGCTCTTTTAGCTACAGCTGCACAAGCAAACGATCATGTGATCGAAAATTCGCTTGGATTTAAAGGATATATAGTTAATGTAGATACAACTGCTAAGAGAATTTACTACTTCCAGAATGATCTAACCGGTTATGTTACACCTACCGATACTGATATGGTAATTAAGACTGGTGGGCAAACAGTTGCTGGATTTGCAATAACCGCAAGTTCAGATGATATAGGAATTGGTGCAGCACCAAATAGCTTTAATGCTGGATCTGGTGAAATGTTATTCCTTGAAAATCGTGATCCAATCCAGAGAAGTACATCTCAGATTGAAGACGTTAAATTAATTATAGAATTTTAATAAAGAGAAATTAAAATATGGCAATTACAACTTTAAATACGAATCCTAATAGTGCGTATACATTAGATGATTTCGATGAAACTAAAAACTATCATCGAGTATTGTTTAAACCTGGCGTTGCCGTACAAGCACGCGAACTTACACAAATGCAAACTGCCATACAGCGTCAGATTGATTATCATGGTCAACATAGCTTTACTGATGGTGCCAGAGTTGTAGGCGGCAAAGTTTCTCTTGAAGTCGAATATGATTATATTAAAGTAGAAGACGCATTTACAACTGGTAGTGCAGCTTTTGTTACGTCTTCTTATATGGGAGATTATAAAGGTAGTATCATTCAAGGCGCGACAAGCACAGTAAAAGCAAAGGTTCTTCAGGTTATTAATGCTGCTGGTACTGATGTTAATGATGCTACTAAAACTGGTATATTAGAAAGTAATTCAGGTGATGCAATTACCCTTTATGTTCAATATATCAGTGGTGATGGATCTACAGGCACTAATAAAACATTTTTAGCCGGTGAGGTAATTAAGCTTTTAGATTCAGCTGGTGATGAAATTGCTGCAAAGAAAACTCGTGTAGGTGGATTTGGTAATGGTGATACGCTTAATGGTGGAAGTGCTTCAACTGCAACTGCTATTGAATTTATTGGATCAGGCACATTCGTAGATGATGCTACAAATGATTCAGAATTAACTGCTGCTGAATCTGTAGGTGTAGGATCTGCTGTCAATATTGAAGAAGGTGCTTATTTTATTAAAGGTACCTTTGTTCATGTAAAAGATCAGTCAGTCATATTAGACAAATATTCAAATACGCCTTCTCACTTTATTGGTTTAGAGGTAACTGAAAGCGTTGTAGGATCAACTAGTGATTCGACATTAAATGATAACGCTGCTGGTACTACAAACCTATCTGCACCAGGTGCCGATCGTTATCAAATTGCTACTAAATTAATTAAGACTGCAAAAGATGCTACTCCTAACTCTGAATTTACTAAATATGTATTGTTAATGACAGTTGAAAATGGTATTGTTGCTTCTGATAAAGCACAAGGCGATCCAAAAAATACAACTGAGCTTACAAAAAGATTAGCTCGAAGAACAAATGAAGAATCAGGTAACTATAGTGTTGAGCCATTTAAATATGAAGTAAGAGAATATTTAAATAATGAAGGCGGTAATAATGGTTATAAGTCAGCAGCTACTATCATATCAGATGAAAGCACTGTAAGTAATACTACTGAAGCAAGAACATTTGGTGATAATCGCCTTGCATTTGGCATTCAACCAAACACACTGTATGTTGATGGCTTTAGAGTACAAAATTTAAAAACTGAGTATGTAACTGTTGAAAAACCTCGAACTGAGACTCTTCAAGTTGGAGATGTTGAACGAGAAATTAATTATGGTAATTACTTTTTAGTTGAAGCCAGTACCATAACAGGTATGCCTGATATTAATAAGTTTACTGTTGCAACATTACAAAACGCAAGTAATAATAGCACAGCGATTGCACACTTTAGTGACATTGAACAAGCTGGTCCTCATGCAGATAGAGGAGGTCAGCAAACTCTTACAATAGAACATATTGGTGGTACAGGTGCCGCAGCTTGGACTAAAACTACTGCTGCTGGAGTCACTTCTAATATCGGTGGTGAAGTTACCCGCGGTGGTACTTTTGATGATGCTGGCGCTGATATGACAAAGGGTCTTAAATTTAAATTGATTGTTGGCTATGACGGATCAATAACAATTGATATACTCGAAGGCGGTCAATATTATAATGTTAATAATGATTTTACGTTTGATCTTTCAGACATATTAGACGATTGCACTCAAGCTGATGATCTGCATCTAGATGGTACTGTACTTGGATTAGGTACATGCCGTTTTAGATCTTTAGAGAAGCATCCTGCAAGTACTGATAATTCGCTAATGCGATTGCATGTATTTGATGTAAATGTTACTTCAGGTTCATTGACACAAGTAAAACGATTTGATCAATTACATCCTGACGGAACTAGTGGTGCATATACACCATTCCTTGCACAGACTTCTACTGCTCAAGTTGGTAAATTATATTCTAATGCTAGAACTGGTCCTTCAACTATTCAAGTATTCCGTATGCCTTTCACTTCTGTTAGACACATGGGATCTCATAGTTCGGAAGTACCTCGTGGCAGAACTAAAAAGAGATATACATTTGAAAAAGGTTCAAATACAGCTACAAGTACAACATTTGATTTAGCTACTGGAGAATCATTAGTAGGTACAACTGGGTTTTTAACTCAAGACGATGCGGCCGGGGCAGTTTTTACTACTAATGTGGCAGAATCAGGTGGTACTGTAACAGTAAGCGGATTAAGTACTCAAGGTGATGCAGATTGTAATATAATTATTACAGTTGAAACTTCGCAATCAAGCAATAATACATTAAGAACAAGAACAATAGCTTATTCAAATACAAGTGCTGCACCTTTTGCTGCATATGCATTTGATGGGCACTCACCTATTCGCTTAAACAAAGCTGATGTTGCTAAAGTATACTATGCTTATGATGCAGCACAAGATAAAACTGGTACAGTTGCTTCTAGTGGCGGAGCTCTAGGTTCAACTACAATTACGTTAACTGCAGAAGTAACTGGAATTACTCCAGGCATGCAGATAGTAAAAAGTGTATCAGATGCGGGCAACCTAGAACCAATTAGTTATGGTCACGTTTCATCAGTAACTGCAGCCGGTGTTAATCCAACTGTAATTACTATTGATAGACCATTACCTTCTGCTGCTAACGGTTTTGGAATTACTCTTTTCAACAACCTAATAGGTCAGTTTGATTTTGATGACGGTCAAAGAGATTCATTCTACGACGAATCAAGATTAAATCCAAAAGGAGCTTCAGCTGCAATTGCAAATTTAAAGGTTAAGTTTAAATATTATTCTCATACTATTGGTGACTTCTTTACAGTAGATTCATTTACTGGTACTGGTGCTGCAGCTGAAAAACTGTCATACAGCCGTCAATATAAGTCAATTCCTTTAAGAGATTCTATTGATTTTAGACCTATTAAAGCTGTAACAAACGGAACAGCTGCTCCGACTTTAGGTCAAGAGTTTTCGTCTGGTACTGGTGCTATTACCGGTAAGTCACCCGCTGAAGGCCAACGTCTAGTTTCTGATATGGAATTTTACTTACCAAGGATTGATAAAATTGTAGTCGATAAAGAAGGAAACTATAGTACTGTATCTGGTAAACCTGGATTGAATCCTACTATCCCAGAAGATAGAACTAATGCTATGACTCTTTTCACTGTTAAGTTAAAAGGGTATATGTATAGACCGCTACCTGAAAAAGATTTTAAAATTGTAACTCATAATTATAAACGATATCAAATGAAAGATATCGCTACACTAGACGATCGCGTTAAAAAATTAGAGTACTATACATCTTTAAACTTCTTAGAATCTGCTGCTTCGAATCATCATATGACTGATTCTTCTGGTAATATCATGTTTAAAAATGGTATATTCGTAGATTCGTTTAAAGGTCATAATATGGCTAACGTGAATCACCCAGATTATTTGAACTCAATAGATCGTGCTGCAGGTACACTAAGACCACACTCTAATACTAAGAATGTTCCTCTACGTAGATATGCAAACGATATAGCTGAAACAGGGGGTACTGAGCCAAAGAGTTCTAAGATTGCTGAAAAGAACTCTATATACACATTACCATATACAAATACAGCATTTATTGAACAACCTTATGCTGCTGATAGTATTAAAGTTAATCCATACAATATCTTTACATGGGGTGGAGTAATGTGGTTATCACCTGATAGTGATGAGTGGGTTGATACACAGCACCGTCCTGATGTGGTTATTGATCAGGTTGGTGTATATAATTCGTTATTAGCTGTATTAGAAGAAGAAAATACATTAGGTACAGTTTGGAATCATTGGGAAACTATACATACTGGAGTTGATTCAGAACAAATAAGTAATACATTAACTCAGCTAGAAACAGCAAGCTTTGATAGTAATGGTTCTGCTCGAGCAATGGCAACTTCTACTGGTACGTTACGAGATCACTGGAATGCGGGTCAACAGAATACTGGGTTCATATCGTATGATAATCAACACATCGATGTAAATTCATTAATCAATGATCCAAACGGAGAATGGTGGGATACTGGTATTAATGATAGAAGCGGGATGAGAATACTCGTCGATGAAACAATTACAAGTGAAGTTACTTTTCATGATCAAGTAAGAGATGGCTTTAGAAATGATATAGTAATTGATACTGTTATCGAATCACAGGGTACAAAAATTGTTGAAACACAAATTGTTCCGTTTATTAGACCACGTACAATATACTTTAGAGCAGAGCAACTAAAACCTAATACTAAGTTTTATCCATTCTTTGATGGTATTGATGTAAGTTCATATTGTGTATCAGTTGCACCAAATTATGGTGTTGATGGTTTTATCGAATGGACAAAGCAAGAAGCTATTCAAAGTCTTTCTCTTTATGATAAAGCTGCTATTGATTCAACTGGTCCATTAATAACAGATGCTGGTGGTAAGCTATTTGGTAAATTCCAGATACCTAATAATGTTGCTGGCTTAAGATTTAAAACTGGTACAAGAGAGTTTAGACTTTCAGATGATATTTCAAATAACACAACGAATGAACTTTCTTATGCAGAATCTAATTATTATGCAGCTGGTAAAATTAATCACTTAGAAGAAACGATACATACAACTCGTGTTCCAAGGATTGAAACTACTCAGCTTTCTGATTCTCGTACTATTCGCGATGATGCTGTAACTAGAACTACTCAAAGAGTTAAGTATATTGATCCATTGGCACAAACGTTTATTTGTGATCAATCTGGCGGTATGTTTACAACTAAGCTTGATTTGTTTGTAGCTGCAGCTGATACAACTGGTGGTGATGTAGAAAAAGCTAGTATTCCATTACGAGTAGGTTTACGATTAGTTGAAAATGGTATACCAACTCAAAAGGCTGTTCCTGGTTCAGATGTAACAGTTTATTATAATTCGAATTCAGGTGGGCATCCAAGTGACAAATTAGTTATTGGTGATACATATACTATTCATACTTTAGGTACTGTAGGCCAATGGGCAAATGCTGGTTGGAAAGCTAATCAGGTTGGACCTAACGGTGATAAACATGGTGGAGCTGCACAAGTTGGTGATTCATTCGTTGCAACTGCTACTACTACTGATAGTACTGATGGTATAGCTAGAGCAGAAAATACATGTTATGCATCTGATATTACAACCGATGCAAGTGTTGCATGCCCTATAACATTCGAGCATCCAGTTTATCTAACAGAAGCAACTGAATATGCTATTGTATTGATTGCATCGTCTGAACTTTGGAAGATGTATTTCTCAGAAACTGGTCGATTGGATATTACAGGTTCACCTTCAACACCTGCAGCGATTGTTAAACAGCCATATAACGGTGTGTTCTTTACATCACAGAATGCTTCTACATGGTCACCTCATCAATTGAGAGATTTAAAATTCAACTTATATCGAGCTAACTTTGATGTTAATGCTAGTACAACAGCTGCAAATTATAAAGCTAACTTTGTAAATGATGTGGTTGAATCTGATAAGTTAGTTAATAATCCATTTACATACATTGCAAAACCTGATAGCAATACAACTGTAATACGTGTATTCCATAAAAATCATGGTATGTATACTGGTAATCAGTCAGGAGCTCCAAGTTCAAGTAAAAATAGTAAAGTTGTATTTACAGGTTGTGTTGCAGAAAATGGAATCGCAGCAGCAAAACTTAATGCAGCTGCAGGTCATCTTGTTCATGATATAGAACATGATTCATACTGTATTACACTAGGTGCAAGTGGAGCTGCAGTACAAGCAACTACTCTAAATATTGTTGGTGGTGGTAGTACTATATTTGCAAGTGGTAATGCTCAATATAACAGCTTATACGTCTATAACGAAAACTTCCAGCCAAATGGAACAAACTTATCATCTACTTTTGTTACAACAACAGGACGATCAATGGACGGTGATAGAGTAGGACGGCGTGGACAAGCAATGGATTATTCTCCTCTTGCTAGTTCTATTATCTCATTAAATTCGAACCAACCACTTGAGTATCCTTGTATAGTTGCATCTGAAAAGAATGAAGAACATGCAGCAGCTTTGATTGGTTCAACTTTTGATCAAAAATCATTCGGTCTTTCTGTTGCATTTACTAATGAATCAAACTTACTATCACCTATAATTGATGGTAGAAGATTTTCATTATATGCAACACAAAATAGAATAAGTGATCCAGGCGCATATAACCAATATGGACCTGATGGTGCCACAAATACAAATACCTATTATACTTCAACCGGTGATGTTACTGCTACTGCAGGAACAACTGCAGTAGCTGGATCAACTACTCAAAATAGTTATTATAATAATAATGACGCTGCGAGTGCAACAGCTGGTAGAGGTAGATATTATATACCTAATACATCACCACTCGGTGTAGATGATATAAATAATTACATAACTAAAACTGTTCGTCTAGAAGCTGGATCAAGTGAGTTAAGAGTACTTGCAAATGTATTAAGACCTTTTGATTCAAATATACATTTGTATTATAAAACATCTCCTAATCCAGATGCAGCTTTTGATTTACTACCATGGACTTATGCAGCGTCAACAAATAATATAGCAATCGAAGCTGGGTTTGACAATGTAGAATGGGTTATTGAACCATCTAAGGCGTTTACAGTATTTGCACTGAAAATAGTATTAGTTGGTAAAGATTCATCTAATGTCCCTATGGTAAGAAACTTTAGAGCAATTGCTGCAATATAATATGAAAGGCGAATATCAAAAAGTACAAGATAATCCTTCATTAATTCGTGATAAGAGCTCTGGTGCTATTATAAATATAAATGAAACTGCTTACAAGGCAAGACTAAAACAAATAGAAGAAAGTAAAAAGAATACTCAGCAAACTGAAAAGATTAATAAGCTCGAATCAGATGTTGAAGAAATTAAAAACTTATTAAAACAACTAGTGAGTAAATAATGCCTCAAAATAAAGAAACAAGAGTATCAAAAAAATCAACATTCGAAGAATGGCGTCAATCAACTAACCAAGTATCATTTGATGTTGGTCCTATTGAAAGTAATGATGATCTAACAGCTGATTCTTTAGATAAAGAAACTAGGCTTACTGATCAGGCTAAGACCGTTTCTGTAATTTCTGGGGCAGCTAGTAGCACTAATATTGATGTTGGGACTTCTGCTGGTTGGATTGGTTACAACGCATTTCATAGTGTAGGTAGTAATAATACTAAGGGATCTACTGCCCATACTAATCGTAATTATGAAGTAGTTGCGTCTGAAATCGTTGATCAAAAATTCTCAGTTGCTGCTAATGGTAATGTAACATTAGCGCCTAATACTAAAATCTGGGCAGACGATAGCATTGATGATGCACGAAACGGTGATGATGGTGGAATGTTTTTAGAAGCAAATACTTATCTTGAAAATATCACTCTTAGAGGTAAGACCGTTACGTTTAGCGGAACTGTTGATAGCACTGACTTACATTCTCGATACACTGTTACAGCCTTTATTAAATCAATTGATTCAGCTAATAATTATAACCTATTAGATGAAGTTACTGCTGTGGTTACTAGTGGTTCATTTTCTATATCACTAGATATAGAAGAAGGTTCTAATATTTTACCTCAAGCAGGATTTCTAGTTTCAGGTGTTAATGCTAATGCTGCTACTACAGCGATAGCTGATACTTCAATTGTTATAGAAAGTCTTGCACTTGCTATAAGCGCAGGAGCTAGTGAACTTATTACTGATGCGGAAGAGTTTGTTCGTGATCAATCAAATGGTTCAAATGACGTTGGTATTCGAATCGATTTAGCTCCTGACAAAAAGATTGATATGACTGCAGGTCATATTATTTTTAAAGATAATGCAGGTGAACCTACTGATTTTATTGCTGGTAACAGCATTGAACAGTATACTGGTAATAGTAGCTCAGGGGTTCGAGAGTTTGCTGCTAACATCGTAAGTGTTGTGAAGTCTGGATCTAATATAACAAAACTTCTTATTACAAACGCAGTAGGTGTATTCAATCCAGGTTTAATAATAGGTTCAGCTGATAATTATTCTACTGTAGCTCAACAAATTGCTGCTGATAAAGTTGTAAGACAAGTCACTGGTCTATTAGATCATGGTTATGTTCGAGTATATAAAACTAATAGCGGTACCACTACTAAACTAGAACAAGGTGTTGGCATAGCAAATGGATTCCATTTACCTCGAGCAACATTTGCTCTTCCAATAAACTCTACTGCTACAAATACATTACCAGCTACTTATTTGGAAGGCGAAAGAGTTTATCAAACTGCAAATAACGCAGTAGAAAGTGCTAGTAATGTTGCAACCTTTAGCGCTAAGATATTGATTGCGACAACTACTGCAAACAAATATGGTTTAGGCTCTGCCGGCGGTTTAATATTATATGATACTGATGGAACCTTTGAACCTGGTAAAAATATTAAAGGTACTATAGATCAAAATGCTGTTATAGCAGCTAGTCGATATACTGCAACTCATAATGATTGTGTAATTGATCAGACTTTCTCTTCTATTATTCGATTAAATACTCCAGCTGTTACTGGTGATTCCTTTAGTGTTGAATTCGCAAGTGCAGTTGATGCAATCGTAGAAGTACAAGACGACATTGGTAAAATAGAAGATATTGCAACAAACACTGTTCAAGCTAAATTTGGTGCTAGTGCCGGCCAAAAATCTCTTGCAACAAGTGATATAGTTACTACTTTAAATACATTGCAAGATATGATCGGCAATAGTGTATTACCAACCATTGCCAATAATACTCATTTAGTTCCAGCAAATGTAACAACGATTAGTGATTTAGCTAAAAACATAGTGACCTTTATTGGTGATACTGATTTATCTGATGCTGCATTAGGTGCTACAGCCAATGCATCTTCTACTCTTACTGATGCGATTACAGCAATTAAAACCTTTATTGGTAATACAGATATTTCTGATATCACTACTGGTGAAAATATTACTACTACTATTGCACAGCTTCATGATGAAGTCGGTGATGTAACAACACTAGATGCAATCGGTACGGCAACTGCTGGTGGATTTGATACCGAAGTTCTTACAACAGCTCTTATTGAATTAAGAACTCTTGTATGTCCTGGTGATATCGATGATGCTCAGACCGCATTGTCTGCTAATGCGGAAGATGCTGCTAATTTTGCCGCGACTACAAATACTGATGGTATTGTTGAAATACAAAAAATTATTGGTAATAGAACAGGTCTTGATCAGAATACTCTTGGTGATGTTACTGACACACCAACAAATATTGTTACAGCAATTAATAATATTAAAGCATATATTGGTACGACTGTAGGCATTTCTAATATTAAAACTGGTACAGATGATGATACAATTACTGGTGCAGTTAAACAATTACATGACGAAATTGGTGAACAAGCACTGACTGCTGGAACAAATTATAATACAAATGTAGGAACATTATCACATGCTATCCATGGTATTCAGGCAATGCTTGGTGATGTAGATGTTAGTGGCATTGGTGGTGCAGATAATATATCTTCTGCTGTTAATAAAATACACGCAGAGCTTGGAGATGCAGATAGTTTAAATGCTAATCCCGTTACTGCATTAAATGCTGGAACAACTGATGGTACTGGTGGATTTAGAAATACGACTGGTGCATCTGATGCAACTGTTGTATCGGCTTTAACAGAATTAAGACAAGCATTACTTGGTGATGGTATTAATCTGGCTGTAGTTGGCTCAGCTGCTCGAACTGATACTACTATATCAGCTACAATTGCTTTAGCGAAAGCAGACCTAGCTAATTTAAATGGTTATAGTAAAACAAATATTATCGACTCTATTCTAGAAATTCAAGAGTTACTTGGTGATATCACTTCACTTACAAGTGCTACAAACGATTTTAATACAGCAAATGTTGTTGCTTCTTTAGTAGAATTAAAAACAGCTCTTGTTGGTGCTGATGATCTTACAGATACAATTGCTACTTTAAATACTGTTGATGGTGGTGGAACAGACTTTAATACTGGTAACGTTGTTGATGCAATTAGAGAAATACAAACAGATATTGGTACATTAAGTTCATTAGCATCTACACCTTTTGCTGTTGATGGTAATATTGAAGGTTCTTATACTAATACAACATTTAAAGATATTATTGCAAGTACAAATGAATATATTGGCGCAGCTAATATTGCACCGATATCAACTGCTAACAATACAATTACTGGTGCTTTAGTACAATTACATGATGAACTTGGATCTATCAGTAATTTTAAATTAGGTTCAACTGCCAATCGATCTAAAACTTATGCTTCAGGTGGAGCAGATGGAGCTACTACAGTTACAGTAAATAATGTAGCTGGATTGGTAGAGGGAATGTCCGTGACTGGTACTAATATTCCAGCCGGTACAAGAATTCAAAGTATTAGCAATAATACAATAACACTTACTCAGGCCATTTCCGGTGGCGCTACATCAGGATCTCTTGTATTTAGAACAGAAGATGTTCAAGCAGCGGTATTAGCTAATGCTACAAATATTGGAGAAACCGATCAATTAGACGATGAAGTTGGTTATACTAAACAAATAATTGCTCCTGCAATTAAAGAGATTCAGCAATTAATTGGTGATATTCAGGATAATAACGAAGCACCTATTTTAAATAGTGCTAATACACGTATTACTCGTGATACTGATGCTGCAGTAAATGCTAGTGCAACTACGATTCCAATGGCCGATACAACTGGTATCAAAGTAGGTATGAAAGTTAAAAATACCGAATCGGGTCGCACAGGAAGTATTGCAGCCGGAACTTTAGTTACAACTGTTAATGTTGGCGTAAGTATTGTTGTAGATACAGATGTTGTTTCAACAATTAATAGTGGTGATACTTTACAATTTGATTCACCCACTGTTGTAAATGCTGTTAGAACAATTGATGCACGTATTGGTCAACAAGTTACTCCAGCAAACATGGGTACAGCTGCAACTACATTAGTAACAGCAATTAAAGAAATTACTGATGAAATTGGTAATGTAACTGCAGGTAACCTAGGTACTACATCATCTACTATTACAACCGCAATTAAAGAAGTAGTTGATGGTACTGGTGCAGCAACGGTTACAGTTAAAACCATTGCTAGTCAACAACCAACTGGTAAATTAGATAAAGTATCTGCCACAGCACAAACAATACTTGGTGATATTAACTTTAATTCACCTGGATCTGGTTCAACAAATACAACTACGTTAACGTTTGGTGCAAATACGGTTCTTGATGTTTCGGCCGGTACCTTAAAAATGTCATCAGACGCTGCTGGTGTATTTAATGTTTCAAGTGCATTTATAAACCTACAACCTTCAGCAAACACTGGAGCAGGTTTACAGGTTGATCGTAGTGTGATTACTGGTGCTACTATTGAAACAGATGAAGATGCAATTATACAGTGGATAGAATCTTCTGTTAATAATAATGATCCGGCATCAGCTCATAATACTAGCGATATTGCATGGCACGTAAAAGGTCTAACATCAGCAACAAGTCCAGCTGATTATAATAAACCTAACGTTGATTTCCAAAATGCCTACCGTCTATTTAGTATTGGTACAACTAATGTTGCTAATAGCATGTCTAATGTGACAGTTACATGGGATTCTACAAATCATAACTTTGATGTTTCATTAAACGATACAACTACTGATATGACTTCAGGCAGTGATGCAGGTAATGCTACTTATGGTACTACTGCTAAGATTCCACAAATTACAGTTGATCGTCAAGGACGTATCTCTGCAATGGATGAAGTGGATATGGCCAACTTCCTCGGAACGTTTAATGTCCTAGGTGATAGTGGTACTCAACAAGCAGTTGTACAAGGTGATAATGTTAAATTTGCTGGTACTTCAGGTGAAATTGAAACTGCCGTAAATCTTGTAAGTGGTACAAAAACTGTAACAATCGGATTACCTGATAACGTAGATGTTGATGGAACCTTTGGCGCAGCTGGAAACGTAAATCTTGTAAGTGGAAACGCTGCAAGTAGTACAATTACACTTGGTGGATCAAATACGACTACTACTGTTGCTGGTACTCTTAATATTCCAGGAATACTAAATGTAACTGGTACAAATAACTCTGTTACAGTATCTAACACAACAATCACTGGTGATGCTCTTGTTTTAAGAACTGAAGATGATTCAGTGCCTGCTAATACTGATACTCCTAAGTTTGTTATTAACAGAGGATTCAGCGCAATTAAGAATACTACTCAACTTGTAGCTGGTAAACGATATAAGATTGTAAGTGGTACTGGATTTACTTCATTAGGTGCAGATAATAATCTCGCAAATACAGTCTTTACAGCAACAGGCGCAGGTTCAAGTAATACCGGTACGGCTAAGCTTCAAGTAGATGAAGCAGCAATTGTATGGCAAGAGGAATATGATCAGTTCTTGCTAACACGTGGTGGTGATTTTGGTGGAGTTAGTACTAATACTCAGCAAGGTGCAATCATTGCTCAAGGCGATACAATTGGATCTGCTACGAAGTTTACTCCTGCGACAAATAGTGATAATGAGGATAAACAAGTACTCTTTGCAGATGTTACTGGTTCTACTTCACAGCTTCAAAGAAATACTGGTTTATTATTTAATCCAAGTACTAATAAGCTTACATTAAGTAGTGGCCAATTAGATCTTGGTTATTTCAAACATCTTAACAATAAAAGTCATATTCATTCTAACACCAATCTATTACCATTAGAAATAAGCTGTGGTGGTGCGAGTGACAGTCAGGTACTGAAAGTCGGTGTGGGAGATACCGAAGCTACATTTAATTATATTGAAGATACATCAAGTGAAGGTAAAAATGTATTCGGTAAATATAGATTCCTCTTAAACGGTAATCATGCTGATGCTGATGAAATAACCGATCGAATAGGACTTGAAATCGATCAAGATAAAATTACTGCACGTGGGTTGGAGGTTAACACTAATGGTATTGATGTTACTGGCAACTCTGATTTGAAGGGTGATTTAAATCATATTGG
>Ga0208560_1000024_pt1 | contig 21258 bp, 24 predicted proteins | sample Virmet3827_250_FD_185742 | JGI IMG/M metagenome (GOLD analysis project Ga0208560, IMG submission 185742) | Marine viral communities from the Southern Atlantic ocean transect to study dissolved organic matter and carbon cycling - metaG 3827_250... | ecosystem: Environmental > Aquatic > Marine >...
GGCGGCCACCGTCCAGTTGGCTGGAGCAAGACGGGAGGGGGGAGAGCTCCAGCCAGGGGCGGGGGTTACTGCGCTGCGTAAGCGGCCTTGATTGCGCTGACGGTATTTTCGGTGTTGTCGACCTTGCTTGCGATCATGCGGAAATTGACAAGCGACGCGGCGTAGCCGTCATAGTACGGCGTTATCGCGCCAGCGGTCGCATCGGTGACAACCATCACCTCGAAGCCGGCTTCGATTAGAGCGCGCATGTGCGACTCTGTGCAGAGGTTGGACGACATGCCGCCGAGGACGACTTGGGAAATTCCGGCCTTGCGCAATTGCAACACCAGGTCGTTGCTGTCGGGGCCGTAGACTTTGTGCGGGCTGGTCACGACGGTGCGACCGTTGTTGATATGCGGCTTGTACTGATCGAGCCAATCGGCGCCAGAGCCCTCGAACCCTTCCAAAGTCAGGGCATGCGGACGGTCGAACATGCCGATGGAGTGCATCAGCGTCTCGAGCGTTCCCTCGAACTGCCAGCGATGATCGTGCTCGAAATAGTAATGCGGCGAGATGAACACCGGCATCCCGGTTTCGTCGGCCACATCGAACAGCGCGCCAATATTCTCGACGGTCCCATTTTCGGTGATGCTCTGTCCGACAACGCCCCAGGTCACGCCATCGGGTGAGAGAAAGTCGTTCTGCGGATCGGTGATAACGATGGCGGTCTCGCCGGGAACAATTTCGAAGCCAGGCATGGGTAGACCATCGTTGGCCGGGGGCTGGGTCGCGGTTGCGGCCCGGGAAACTTCGCTCCCGGCGGATGCGACCGTAGGCGGGGCAAGTGCCACGCCAGCCAAGCTCGCAGCGATAGCGAAGGCGGCATTTCGAGATCTAGGCGAAAGATGAGTGAGCGATGACATGTGTTCCTCCTGAAGATGCTCCGACCGTAACCGATCGGTACACGTTAAATCGCAGAGGATAACCGATCTGTCAATGTGTGAAAGGGAAAATTCTTTCTAAGATCTGTTTGGACTGGGAGTGTGTGAGGCCTAGATTGCTGAAATATATACAGTTAATTGTCCGACGTTGATTCCCCAAGAGATCGTGACTATTTACCGATCTGTGAATGTTTATGCCGGAAAGGTCGCGTTATGAGTGCTTCAAAAAGGGAGGAACTGGTCCAAAAAGCGCTCGAGTCGTTTTATCGCGGGGGCTTCCATGCCGTCGGTATGGATCGTCTCGCCAAAGAAACTGGCGTCTCCAAAACTGCAATCTACAAACACTTCCGCACGAAGGAGGATCTGATCCTTGCAACGCTGCGGCTGCGCGACGAGCAATTTCGAAACTGGCTTCAGCGTCGGATCGAGGCGCTGACCGAGGAGCCACGCGATCGTCTGCTCGCTATCTTCAACGCGCTAGGCGAATGGTTCAACGAGCCCGACTTCAAGAGCTGCATGTTCGTCAAGGCGTCCTCGGAGTATCTGCAGCGCGATCATCCGATCCACGCTATCTCTGCTGAGCACAAGAGCCTGTTGGCTCGATACTTCGAGGAGTTGACGAAACAGGCTGGCGCGCCCGAGCCGGAAGAGCTGGCCTACCAACTCTTGCTGATCAAGGAAGGAGCGATCGTGCTTGCCCACCTGCATCAACCTCAAGAGGTCACAAGCAATGCGAAGGCGCTAGCCCAGGTCGCCATCGACGCAGCCTTGCCTCGCTAGCGGTGATTGACTTTGGTTTGGTCTTGGAGCGAACTGAATGGCAGCTATAGGCTATATCGGCTCCGCAAGCAGACATTCCGCTATCGGCCCCAAATTGGCCAGTCAGCAATGCGCCCCAATTTCGGCCATTGCAGCCATATCCGTTCCTTCCCCAGAGCGGCCATTCGCACGAGAGTGACCGAAGTCGCTTCACACAGGTGGGGTCGCAGGTGACCGCTCGTTTGGGCCGATCGCCATACAGGCAAAATACGGTGCGAGCTTCATGATAGCTTGGCTGCAGTCGCGTTTAATCTACAATTGAAATAACGAGAGGTCGAAGCGACACCCTCGTTAAACCGCAAGCCCTTCGTGTGCCCAGACTAGAACCAAAATTGCTGCTGCATTGGGTCCAGGTTCGAGCATGTGTGAGGCGGTGAACCGTCGAGGTGCAATCTCACACAGGGTCGCGTTCTGTGTGGTCCACCGACTCGTGGGGAGAATATGCCCATCGAGCATGCAAGGGAAGTAAGACATTGTCAGTCTGACAGCTTTTGGAATCAAGCTGAGAACCCAGCTAGGGGGGCGGAGAGCCTCCGGGCATGCAAGATGGCTTGCATGCAGGGGCCCCGGTAGATCGGCTCACCGCCTTGCGCCGAGCCACTATGGTGATCTTCTATCTAAGGGAATACCCGTAGAAGTCGTTCGTCGAATTTGATCGAGGCTTTCCATAATTGTCGTTCGGAAAACTTCGAGGACGCGCGGCTTAGGATCAGCCTCATCTAAATTCGTATCCGGATTAGGAGATTGCTTAATCGGAGCCCGATGAACCTGGTAGGGTACGCTCGCCTGACCACGGCGAGCCGCAAAGCGGGAGCGCTCGGGCCATCCAACGCGCACCTTTCCCATAAGCGGTAACTTTTCGCCTCAAACTGTCGGGGACTTCGGGCTCGATGAAACCAAGGCGGCGCCAGTAAGGCGCTGCACCTTCCACTGCGATCAGTTCTGCATCGGTCAGCTTATCTCGAACCGCCAATTCGAAGGCGCGTTGCAGTAGCCTTTGTCCAAGACGCAAACCGCGCCCGAAAGGCGCTACCGCCAGATCATGTATGTAGAGGACTTCACTCTGTCGTGCGGGGCTAAGCACCGCATCCAAGGCCGGAGGATTTTTACTAGGCCAGCCATGAGCGAGCAGATAAGCGATGAGCCGTCCATCGCAGACGGCCGCCAAGCAATAGCTTTGAGGAAGATGGAGCCGGCTCGCAAATGCCTCAGGCTCCTCCAATAAAGGCCCCGGATACACCGCGGCCTGGACCGCGATCGCGGCCGGTAGGTCACTTTCGGTCAGAGAGCGGATAGTAACGGCTGTAGGTGACATTGGATGCTCGGTAAGTCTGCTTTCACCTAAGGTCAGTCAGGCTCGACAAAGCCCAGGCAAGATCAAGGCGAGCACCTTGTTCGTCTAGCAGTTCAAGTCTTCTTCTGCCGCCCACGCTTCTGGTTCGGCGCCTTACCGAGACCGATCTTCTTCGCCATGTCCCGGCGCATCTCGGCATAGGCCGGTGCCACCATCGGGTAGTCCGACGGCAAACCCCACTTCTCCCGATACTCGGCGGGTGTCATGTCGAAGTTGGTCCTGAGGTAGCGCTTCAGCATCTTCAGCTTCTTGCCATCTTCCAAGCAGACGATGTGGTCGCGCTTTACACTTCTCGAGATAGGAACCGCAGGCTTTTGCTCAGCCTCTTCCTTTGCAGTTTTGCCGAGTTCGCTCAGCGCCTTGTGAACCCCCTCGATGAGCGCAACGACACCCGCCTCGTCCACCTGATTTGCGCTTACGTGCGCCGACACGATATCTGCGGTCAGCGTCACGAGTGTTTCATTTTGCATTTAAACTACTCATCCAATCTTGGTCTCGGCCGACGAACCATCAATCGGCCTAAGATTTAAACGCGCTAATTAATTACCTAAATATCACGTTTAATTCTATCTTTTGTTTATCGACTCCTAATTCTCTTGCGATTTCGTTGCGGCATCGGTCGAGCGTAATTTGGAAGGGCGTTGTTTGTTTACCACGGAAATCTTTCGGCTTTCGCTTGTCAGAAATACTATTGGCTTCAAGTTGTAGAGCTTTCCGGAGGCTGGCCAAGTTCTCCTTCGTAGGCTTGCTTCTACCAGTTTCCCATGACCAGAGCGTGGGCCTGCTCACTCCAGCGCGGCGAGCAAGTTCTGCTGCTGATAGGCCCGAATTGGCGCGGGCCTCGCGAATTGCATGACTAAGTTGATCCACTGTTGCCTCGTTTCTCCCGTCGCGAATTAGCTTTGGTATACTCCAAAGGCATGTCTCAGAGACGACCGACTTAGGTAGAGGTTTTGTAAATTGACAACCGCACAGCGCTTCACCGGCCCACACAATTTCGGCGCTGAAGTGGAAGTCAGAATGATTATGAAATTTGATGCGGAGATTTTTTCCAGGTTCCATTCGCCTGTCAGCTTCGATCAGGCAACCATTTTCAGAAATATCTAGAATGAGAGCTCGCATAGTGTGACCTTCGAACTCGATGTCGATCGGCAAAAGCAAGCGGTATCGGGGGGCCGTGCGAAAATCTTCGCGTTGAACTTTTTCAGAAACGCTCATCGGCTGCTCCCAATTTTCTCCACTATAACAAAAAACAAAGGAGAGTTCTCTACGCTTCAAATGCCCATCGTCGGTTAGCTATCGATTCATCTCTCAACCTGAAATGTAATCGTGAGTATGTCAGAGTATGTACCTGCAGCCGCACCGGGACTCGGCTCGACTTCGATGCGAAAAGACACATTCGAGCGGTTGGAGAAATCGCCCGTAATTGATTGTTTCGGATAATCGCCCGAGAGGTCAGTGCGATTTCCGCCGACCACCAGACTGTATGGGATGCCAGGCGCACCCGCCTGATGCGCCAGAAGCCCCCCGTTTTGCGAGGTCGCATCGATTCGGATTGGGGCGTTGCTGCGCAGGCTGAAATCGAGCACACGGACAACGCCCGGTGCCAGATTGCCCAAATCGATCTTCAGGGTATTAGCACCTGGACCGGCATCGATACTATCGACCTCCAGCGTATCCGCCACCGGCGCCGTAATCGCGAAAGACGCCTGATCCATCAATTCGGGCGAACCGAAACGGTCAGCAAAAACGCGCAGCTGGACCTGGTCGGAATAAATCCCCCCGCCGACGTTCTGTTCGGGCGGGATCGCCACGTAGAGAACATATTGCTGCACCCCAGCCCCATCCGGAAAGCGGCCATAAAGGCGTGTCAGTTCATTGCCGGCGTAGTCCGGCGAGAGAAGCGATGGCCCGCTGGGTTGCCGCAGAAGGTCATAGGCCAACGCGCCATAGGGCCCTATGAGCAGGTTCTGGTTGCCGCCCTCTTGGGGCATTCCGGTAAGAAAATAGTCACACGCCTGCCCTTGGTGGCGGACCACGATGCTGACCACCTCGTACGATTCTTCCCCGCTGAAAACCTCGTAGCCCCGCCCCAGCTGGCCACGCCAATCGACGTTGTTGTCAACGGACAGCTCGAGCAGGCACTCGGGACCGCCTGCGGCTTTCTGGGCGAAAAGCGGAGACGTGGCGATGCCAGCAGCCGCGCTGCCTATCAATAGCTTGTGAAGTAATTTCATTGCACTTCTCCCGGTGGCAAGTCTCGCGGCCCTATGACTTCTGGATTTTCCAGCCGAAGTATCCCGACGGTTCCTTCGGGGATCGGCACGACCGTCTCGATGATTTCGTCCTCGCGGCTGATGGTAAGTCGATAACTTGCCCCCGCGACCACGCCCTCGAGGAAGAACCGGCCCGAACCATTGGTAAACAGCGGAATTGGTGCATCCTCGTTCGAGCCGATGCGAACGGCTTCCCCAATACCAAAAACGATCGGTTCGCCATCCTGGTCTATTAGAGTTCCGAGCAGCGCGGCATTCGCTTCGTTGCCGACCTCGAGATGGTAGCCGCTACGGTATCCCGGTTTGATCGCGAACACCTGCCCACCGAGCGAGATCCCCGCAGGCGCATCAGGGGCATCGACCTGCAGGCTGCGATTGAAATAGGGGGTGAGCGTAGGCACCACCGCGGGACCCATCCAGTCGCTGTAGGCCGAATAGAGCGTCTTGCTGGAACCGAAGCCCGTCCTGGGTTCTACCGCGATACGATAGTCTCTGGCCTGTTCGTTCACGCTTACGATCGCGAAGCTGTTCGAAATCGGCCGGCCGACGGCCACGACGCCGTCCGCCATGGCCAGCGAACTGCCGAAGGTCAGCCGGGTCCTGAGGTCGTGAAACCCGTCCGCGCCAGTTGCGCGCACCTGCTCGACACCCGTTTCGAACCGGTTCCCGATGTAGGACAACCTAGCATACTGGCGGTCGAAGTCGTCGCGCCGCTCGATCCCGGCGGCGGCGCCGATCGACCCCACGCCAAGGGCGGCGAGCCTTGTGTATTCGGCACGGGCGGCATTATCCTGCGATGTGTAATTGGCCGACAGGTTCCCCGATCCGAGCGGCATCGAATATGACAAGCGCACGACAGGACCCGAATCCTCGGGCGATTTCTGGTATTCGGCCCCGAAGGACAGCGTTCCGAAATCGAACTGGTGGGAAAGGTTGATCCCTGCGTAATACCGTTCTCCGAATGCACGCGCTTCCTCGTATCCGGCATAGACTTGGCCGCGCCATTTCGGGCCGAATGACTGCCCAGCGCGAAACTGGCCGGAAAGCTTCACGTTGTTGCCGCCAAAAATCCGGTTGAGTGTCTGATAGTCCTCGCCTGTCATCACGACCTGTGCGTCGATAGTTCTGCTCCGCGCACGGTCAGTATCGCGCCACGAATACTGCAGCGCGAGACGGCTGCTCGACGGTTTGGGATCCCGGATATTGGTGGCCGAATTGATCGCGAAGGAGCCGATCGGCGATGCCCATACAGCGTCGAACCCCACGGTATCGAAATCGCGATTGCCTTCCCACGTAAGGCCGGCGGTGAGCGTCGAACTCAAGCCTTTGCGGACGTAGCCGATGACGTTGTAATCGCCGTCGTCATAGACTCGCCGCCCATCTTCATCGCGATAGGACACGCCCGCGTTGAACCCGAAATCGACGAGACCCGGCTCGAGCAGTTCGATGTCGTAAAAAGCGGGGAAGGCTAGCACTTCGACGCGTCCGCTGGCATAAGTCAGGCGCAGTTCCACGTCGTTTGCCGCGGAGGGGACAAGCGGAATATCGCGTAGATTGTAACGCCCGGTGCCCAATTCGTAGGTCCGCACCGGGGCACCGTTCAGATAGACGTCAACCCGGGCGGGTTCATCGAGCTGGAACCCCTGCTCCGACACTGGGCGAATGTTACGATAGGGATCGATCGGGAATTCGCGATAGGCCGAGATGCCCGCGATCCGGGGGGCCAGCTGGAACGGCCGCCTGCCGACGCTCAGATCACCCAGTTCGTAGCGAATCTGACGCTCGACGTCGTCATACGTCAACCGGACATCGCGGCGACTGAATTTGCGGACCCGGCGCTCGTCATACCGAAACCGGCCCTGCAACGCCACTCCGCCAATATTGACCCCCGTATCGATGTCGGCGGCAAACCCCCTGACCCCTTCACGCTGCGACGTCGACCTTTCCACCAGATCGAGCCCCGCGCGCACCGAAACGAAGGCGGAAGTGTCGGCCTGCCTCGCGAACTTCTGCGTCGCACGATTCCGCGCGCCGCGCAGAACCAACTGACGCGCATCGCGCCGTTCTGGCGGAATAGCAACGCGAAGGACCAGTTGTCCGGGGTCGAAATCGACCGCCATGTCCAGTGACCGAAGCTCGTCGAAGGACACGCGAGGTTGTTCCGCCAGGCGGCGGAGCGCCGCTTCGGTCTCGTCGATTGCGATCGGTATCAGCGCGGCGGCCAGCAGGCGGGCGTCGACCGAACCTCCGTCGCGCTCCGGATCCATGCGATATTCGCCGACATTGATGTTGTCGACGATGACGGAGTACTCCCCGGCGGGCGTCAACGGCCGCTCCTTGCCGAAGACCTGCCGATAGATGCTGTCGGCATCGCGGTTTTCGGGCGCAATATATGCCGGGTTCCCGGGACGGTCCGCTTCATTAGTGGCGACCTCCCCTTCCGGTTCGGTTCTCTTCCCTACCACGTCCTGCACTTGCGCCGGGTCGGGTTGCTCGTCATCCCCGGCGACGGGGATATCCTGGGCGAGCAATGCACCCGCATCGGGCACGCCGGCGATGATACCGGTGGCGAAGCATCCCACGGCCGCTCTTCTGAAATTTTTCACGGAGCCGCCACCCTTACTGGAGAATGATGTAGCGGGTTTCCAACGTGCCAGTGAGTGGCCCGGCGAACAATTGCTGCGGAAGGGGAATTCGAACGCGGCGCTCGGCGCCGGGCAGGACGTTCAGCCCTTGCAGAGCCGCCGCCTCTTCTCCTTCGATCGTATACGTGCTGCCATCGCTGCCTGACAGGATGATGGAAGGCTCGTCCAAGATCGCGCGCATCGTCCCGTTGGATGCAATGGCCAGTTCCAGGAACTCGCTGCCATCTTCGCCCGCCACGCGGCTGACCGAAGTGAGGGAGGCTTCAGGCTCCGCGCCATCCGGCATGATGTAGAGAGCCGCTTCGTAGCGGTAGCGGACGGTCACATCGGCGGTGCGTTCCCCAGCGGACTTTTTCTCGAATTTGATTGGCAACTGTTCAGTGACAATTCGAAACGCCAATTCCCTATCGACCACCGGCTCGCCGACCCAGCGCACTTGGAAACTCTGGCTGGTCTCGGGCGGTAGGACCATCTGCGGCGGGTAGATGAGCAGGTCCTCTTCCTCGGGCGTCAGTTCGTCATCACCTGATGGCAGTTGCTTCCTGCGAAAAGCTTTGACCTCAATTGCAATCGGCACAGTGTGCGTGTTCGAGATCACCATGGTCTGACTCGACCCTGAGCCACTTGGTTCAAGTTGAACGACGATCGGTTTGAGATCGTAAGCCGACAGGTTAGCAGGCACGAGAGCGAAGAGCAGCGCTCCGATTAATGCGGTACTTCTCGAAGATTTAATAAACATTCCAGATCCCCCATCTGAAACCCTGCCTAAACGATGAACCGGAGGGGCAGGGACCCCTCCGGTTCTGACGCAAACATTAAGGCCGGGGAAGCTTAGTAGTTTGCGGCGAGTTCGATCGTCAACTCATCCTCATATGTCCCGGCGACCGCGTACTCGCTAAGCGAATCGAACGAGAGATCGAGGTTGCCAGTGCGGCTTCCGCCATTCGTAAGGATGTTCGACCAGTCATTATCGGTCACGATGACCACAGGGCTGGCCTGCATCGAAGCCGAATTGGTAGACGTCGCGCCGATACCAAGACCCAAGAAGCTAGCTTCCACGTCGTAATCGATTACCACAGCACCGCCGCTCTCGCTGTGGCGCATGCCACCGTTCAGCGATTGCAGCGAAACGGTATAGGGCGAGTTGCACGAATATACGATCGTGAGCGCGCCTTGGTTACCGGTTTCCAGCATATCGACTGTGAAACTGCCGCTGCCTTCGGGGATCAGCTCACAGTTGCTATCGACCGATCCTGACAGGGCAAGTGTGAAGCTCTCGGCATCCTGCGCAGCAACTGGTGCCGCAATAAAGAGGGCCGGAATAGCGGTGGCAGCAATAAACTTTTTGACGTTCTTCATTGTAACTCTCCGTAATCGATATTTCGAGACAGGAGACCGTGCCAACTACAAGGTATTTCTGCAGAACGAATCGGTGCGAAATAAGGTCTTGCTAGAAAGCGTGCCCTCCGATTCCCAAGATAATTTTTGGACAAATCTTTTCCATGTATCTTGAGTAATCGAATCGCATTCTTTTTGATTAAACGGATAGCTAAAAAGTAAATATCAATCGCAATTTTGATTTACGGCGCGTCAGAAGACTCTTTTGCAAAACTAAAGTTGGAAAAACGAATCTAACGGTAGCCAAACGTTTTGAGCCACCGGTTTGGCGCTTCGCTACAATCCCGATAAGGGACACTACTGTTAACCAAGTGTTGCCTGCGGGGCATATTGGTTAAATGCCGTAAGGCGCGGTATAAGCCGGGGGATGAAAAATGAGCGAGCCGCTCGAGGTAGTCGTCATATGTGGCACAGGAATGGTCTGCGAAACGATCGCCGACGCGTTAGAATGCGACTCCATTAACGTAAAATTGCGTGCTTGCTCTGTCTCGGAGCTCGATGCCGCTCAATTGGAGAACGTCATCGCAATTTATATCTGGGGTGGGGGAGAGGAGGATTTTGTAGCGGCTGAGGCTGCACTAATGGCGTCCTATCGTGTGAAATCTTGGATCGTCTTGAGTAGCACTGTCGAAAATCCAATCATCGAAAACTTGATAACGGCGGGAAGTCCAATTTGTACCGCGCCGATTTCGATATCACGGAATGACCTCCGTCACCTCATCTGCCTTGCAGAGCGTAACGCCAGGATCTGTGTCGGTCCCGTGTGCAACGAGAAGAATGCTTTAGCCGCGCAGATGTTGAAGGAAGCCAAGCTCAGCAATGATCTCGAACTTCTGCTACGCTGTTTATCTAATGGACTTTCAAACAAAGAAATCGCGAGATTAAAGGACTGTACCGAGGGAGCCGTAAAAGTTCACATTCGTCAGCTTATGTTGAAGCTTGGCGTGACGAATCGGACCCAGGCGGCGGTTCTCGCGATAAGAGCCGGACTGTCAAACGGGAGCGCGCTGATTGAGAGGATTGCACAGAAGTCCAGCCAATCAAGCGTTGGCAGAAAGAGCAAATTTGAGGCTCAACCTTTCGCCGCGCCGGCTTCGAGTAGGCGGGACAACCCGCGTTTCAAGGTTCAGGCACTCGACGAGCGACAGCAATCTGCGAAAACCGCTATACTGAGTTCGGAGTAGCGCTAACCGCACGGCGGGAGCAAATTTGTTGATCGTCACAGGGTGCGGGTTTTGGCATCAACAGAAGTCGTCATTGCGGTGGTCGAGCAATGGCTTTCTCCAGTTTTCTGACTTTCGCTTTCTACGACAGCGCGGACAAATAAAGGTATTCAGCGACCGTCCCCAATGCAGCGATATCCCGAGCGTTTCTTCTTCGGCCATTTGAGCCGAGGAGAAATGCGATGGGATACTCACGCTTTAGTGAAGCAAGTCGACATCGTCCGGCTTGGAACGCGGGAAAGAATGTCGGAACGAAGCGCCCACTGACGCAGAAACAGATTTGGGCGATCCGATTTCATCTCGATCGCGAGGGACGTTTGAGGGACAGAACTCTTTTCGACCTCGCCATCGACAGCAAGCTGCGCGGCTGTGATCTCGTGAAGATCAAAATCGGTGATGTGGTCGCAGGTGCCGATATTCGCAATCGGGCCACCGTCATCCAGCAAAAAACGAATCGCCCAGTGCAGTTTGAACTTACCGCCGACGTTCGAGCGACACTGCTAGCGTGGCTGGAACGCCGAGGCGGCTCTACAAGCGACTACCTATTCCCAAGTCGTGTCGATCAATCTGCCCATATGAGCACGCGGCAGTATGCACGCCTGGTCGATGAATGGGTGACGGCTATCGGCTTGCGAAAAGCCGAATACGGCACACATTCCCTCCGGCGAACGAAAGCCGCGATGATCTATCGTGCTACCGGTAATATACGAGCGATCCAGATACTGCTCGGTCATACGAAGATCGAGAACACCGTCCGCTATCTCGGCGTCGATGTCGAAGACGCCTTGCTGTTAGCGGAGCGAACTGAAATCTAGCCAAAGAACCGGTCGCTCGGCACGTCTGATCGACCGCTTCTAGGTTGTCCCAAATATGCGCTGATCGGCAGCGATGGGGTGGAAAGCAGACTCCCCGAGAATAGCGGGGGCGGAGATTATGAGTTGCTAATGGCTTGATCAGCCATGGTGGTGAATTCCATGCTTTTTCTTGTATCGCCACTGGTAGATACCCAGCCCGATCATAGAGAGGGCCGAGAGTTGAAAAGCGACGAAGGCTCCCAGATACAGGGTTGGGTTGCTGGTCTCATCGAGAAAGTAGACCACCGCGAACGTACCCAGGAATAGGAAAGCCGAAACCCGCCCCCAGAACATGATCTTATGATATTTTTCGAGCTCTGGTGTCACCGATCATCTCTTGTCTAAGCGTTTAATGACGCTGAAAATTGCAGGAATGGGTGGTTTCCGCAATCGGGTCGGAAGCAGAACGACCGCTTTCAGATAAAACGAGCTGAAAGCAGACTGACCGCTAGCGGCCCATTTCCAGACCAAAGATTTGCCATGATTCCGACGGCCGCTTTCAGGACATTTTGAAGATCACCGGGACGGCGGAGATTGGGTGGAAAGCTGCCGCAAATGCAATTCGCTAAGAAGTCAATACTGGGCCCGTTTCAGCCAGTCTGCTTTTGGAGCTTTTACTCGAAGCCGAATTACCGTCAGCATTGCGTTCCGGAAATGCGAGGCGAGCATCATTCTTGACCGTCAGTACAGTACTAGGAACCAAACCGAGATCGTTGCGTCAACGCACGGAACGCTGACAACGCTCAGTTTTCAGGGCCCCGAGGTTTGTAGCGGGGAAGCGCCCATCCGAACGAAAGCGCTCCAGCCCTCAACCCAAACCCGCATGCCAGCGCAATTACGATTGCAATTTCACGCTGTAGGCCCAGCGGATGCAGGACGATATAGGTCGAGGCTGCGAGAACCACTGCAGTCACGTAAATCTCGTGAGAAAAGATTATGGAATCTTCTTTTCCGAGAACGTCGCGAATGATCCCCCCAAAGCATGCTGTTATGACGCCCATAGTGATCGAGACCAATGGGGCCTCTCCTAGCGCATTGGCCTTTTCGGCCCCGGCGGTTGCGAAGAGCGCGAGCCCCAATGCATCGAACCACAGTATCCATTGATGGCGGGAGGCGGCGAGATGAGCTGTGAAGAAAACCGCCACCGAGACTATCATACAGACGCCAAGATATTCTGGACGATCCATCCAGAATATCGGTTGGCTGTCCAGTAAGAGATCACGGATGGTTCCACCGCCGATCCCGGTTACCGTGCCAAGCAGGATGAAGCCGATGACGTCCATCTGATTGCGTGAAGCGACTAGAGCGCCGCTTATGGTGAAAACCACGATGCCAAGCCAGTCGAGGGCGGCAATGCTGCTATCGAATATCACTTTTTGCTCTTGTCTAAATCGTGATGACTGCCGCAACACAGTCGAAAGTCATTTTGCGATGATCCTTTTCCCCGCACCGGGAAGGCCGTGTCCTCCCGTGGCCCAGAGGAAAGCGCGAATAAATCTGCATATAAAGTGAGAGCCTTCGGTCGCATAAGTGGCGGCTCCAAGCTCCTTCTGCAAAAGGGGGCATTGGGTAAGGTTTGATACGCTGCCCGCCCCCCTTGAGAATTGATCACGCGAACAACTTTTCGGCGGTTTTGGCCACGCGCGCTCCGAGATACCGGGCACCGGCAAGCTCGTCTTCGTCGGGTTGGCGGCTGCCATCACCACCGGCGATGGTAGTCGCACCATAAGGCGCACCACCACGAACCTTGTCATGTCCCGATTGGCCTTCGAACCCATAATCGAGGCCGACGATGGTCATCCCGAAATGCAGCATGTTCGTGATCAGAGAAAATAAGGTGGTCTCTTGTCCTCCGTGCTGCGTCGCGCTGGCTGTGAAGGCTGCGCCGACCTTCCCGTTCAATGCACCCCGCGCCCAGAGACCACCCGCCTGATCGAGAAACGCCGCCATCTGCGACGACACCCGGCCGAACCTTGTGCCGGTTCCGATGACGATCGCGTCGTAGCTTTCCAGTTCTTCGATCGTGGCAATCGGCGCATCTTGATCCAGTTTGAAGTGACTGGCACGAGCGATCTCTTCCGGGACCGTCTCGGGCACGCGCTTCACGTCGACAATCGCGCCTGCTTCCCTCGCACCTTCCGCGACCGCGTTGGCCATCACCTCGATGTGACCATAGGTCGAATAATATAGAACGAGAACCTTGCTCATGACTTTGTTTCCTTCGTTGTGAGTTTATCATCGGCCTGACCGAATGCGTAGGCATCCATCCGCAAGACACCGTAAGTCGTGCTGGTATGAAGCCTTTCGGCAGACGCCTCTGATCCTGCCGCCCCCAGTGCAACAAAAAGGGGCAGAAGATGCTCTTCGGTCGGGTGATTGCGCTGAGCGTTCGGAGCGAGACGTCGGTAAGCGAGAAGATCGCAGGTACGACCTTCTCTAAGTGCCTCATCGAACCAGTCTGCAAATTCGTTGACCCATTCGGGCTCTTCCTTGCCTTGCTGGCCGCGCCAGCTGGAGAGATCATGTGTGTAGCTTCCGCTGGCGATAATCAGGACGCCTTCACGCGTAAGGGGCGCGATGGCCCGTCCGACCTCGAGATGATGCCCGGGCCCCAGCTGGCTTTGCACTGAAAGCTGCACGACCGGTATGTCGGCATCGGGCCAGATCAGCATCAGAGGAACCCAGGCTCCGTGATCGAGACCGCGGGCGTTATCGGTGGCTGCAGACAGACCGGCATCGCCCAGGAGATCCACCACGCGTTCTGCCAACTCCGCAGAGCCGGCCGCAGGATAGGACAGCCGGTAAAGGGCTTCGGGGAAGCCCGCAAAGTCATGGATCGTCTCGTTCTTCTCGACAGCATTGACCGTGGGAATGCGAGTCTCCCAATGAGCTGACACGACAAGGATCGCGCGTGGACGGGGTATTGTGGGCGCCAGCCCCTCGAGGAAGTAGCGGGCGGCTACATCCTCGAGTGGAAGCGTCGGAGCTCCGTGCGAAAGAAAAAGCGGGCGAAGCATGGGTTCAGACCTTCTTCGCGAACGGATTACCGATCGCATAAGCGCCGTCGCCAAACATTGCTTGCGCGAGCAGAGTCACTGCCCAGAACACGGGATATTCCCAGCCACCTCCCGGATTAGAAAAGCTGAAGCCAGCGGAAAGGTGCGGGATAATTGCTCCGATCATGATGACCAGCGCTCCAAGCGCAGCCCAGCGGGTCATGAAACCCACAATAAGCGCAAATCCAAGCGCAATCTCGCCCGCCATGACAGGATACGCGAGAATGCCGGGAAAGCCGATGCTTTCGAAAAATCCGACCGTTCCCGCTGGGGTAAATACGACTAGCTTGGTCAATCCGTGCGTAAGTAGGAGCGAGCCGCTCGTCACTCGCAACAGGGCAATGGCTCGGGATGTTGTAATGGCGTCAGTCATAAAGTCCTCCAGGTCGGTTGAACACTAGATAGTCTGATACGGTTTTGCATTGAATTGCCCATCATTGACTACTGGCTATGCGTTTACGTATACCAAGGCATGGACTGGGACGACCTTCGGACATTCCTTGCAATCGCGCGGCACGGCACGCTCTCGGCCGCGGCGCGCTCGCTTGGAGTTACTCAACCAACGATGGGGCGCCGCCTCGCAGCTATGGAGAAACGAATTGGGGCTCGATTGCTCCAGCGCACCCCGACCGGATATGCGCTTACGCCGCCCGGGGAGGCAGTGCTCGGCAATGCGGAACGCGCTGAAGCTGAAGTCCTGGCTGCGGAACGCGCGATCACCGGAAGGGACGTTGCTCTCGAAGGAGTCGTTAGGCTGACAACAGTTGACACGCTGGCCGCGCGCATAGTCGCGCCGGCCCTTGCTGCGCTCCAAGACAAGCATCCGGGCATCGTGGTAGAGCTTGTTCCCGATACGCGATCGCTCAGTCTGTCGAAGCGCGAAGCCGATATTGCGCTCCGCATGACACGATTTGAAGGACATGAAGTTGCAACCAGACGCGTTGGTGCGGTTGCCATCGGGCTTTATGCCACCGCTGAGTGGATCGAGCCGGCCAAACGCGGCGATGTGCGGCTCGTCACGGTTTTGGACGATCAGGCCCACCTACCGGAAGCCAAGTTGCTTCGAGAAGTATTTCCGAACGCCTCCATAGGCTTCAGATCGAACAGTCGCGAAGTGCAGCTACATGCTACTCTCGCAGGTGCCGGGGTCGCAGCCCTGGCTTGCTACAGAGCAGATTTGGAACCAAGCCTCGTCCGGCTCAAGAACTCGAAATCGGAACTGGTCCGTGACATCTGGTTAGGGGTGCATATCGACATGCGACACATGCCAAGGGTTCGCGCGGTTGCGGACGCGGTGATTGCAGCGTTGAAGGAGAACTCCAGCGTTTTAAATCCGAAAGCCCGATAGAATATGGCCGCTCACAAATCCTAGCAGGTCCTAACTGTGGGTCCGCTTCTAGGCGGTTATAGGTACAGGGCAGATGATCGAAATTGGGCGCAAAGCTGGCTATATGCCAATGTCCGCAATTGGGTCGTAAGCCGAATGGCAGCTTTCCGCACTTTGGCCACTGGAACCGGACAGTCAGTTTACGGCCCAAAAGCGGTCTTTGGCCTGCAAAGCTCGAAGCGATTACGGTCGTGGCAATGAAATTGTCCAATGATTCGAGTGCCTATCTTTGTCATCTACGGTGCACCAAAAAGGCAGAAGGGCGTTGGGAGCCCTGCGACAAGGATCCCTCGTCGTGGCTGTATCTGAATCCTCAGCCAGTGACCGAGGGAACCTCGTTCGGCGTGTTACGGAAAACTTTTTGGGGCCGTGTTAACTCGGGGCACGAATTTGGTTGGCGAAAAACCCACCTCGGCCCGGACTTCGCAGGATCGGACCAATCGGTCTGGGCGCCGAATGCAGAGAGGGTGGAGGTCGTCTTGCCAGCGAAAGCCGACGATCTTCTCAGCGATCCTTGTGAGTTGTTGCGGCAAACCGATAAGTTCGCTGCGCCTAACAAACAGGCACTACTCACCTACTGGACAATGCCTCTCGGCACTGCCGAGCGCCTTCATATCGCCTGGGAATGTGTGAGGAGCTTCGCGCGACTGATCGCATGTGAGCGTGACCTTGGCAGCATTGTCGCGCTGCATAGTCCAGGTGTCATCGGAGCGGATTTTCCGCTCCATGCTCACCTCCTCATCGTCCCGCGTAAGTTGGGATGGGGGATTAAGCACGGACCCTATGATCAAACGCTTATTCGTGACGACGGGCAGGAGATCCTTGGCCGGCTATGGGCGAGCCATCGCAATGGCGAAGGCATTTCCTAAGCGCTGACCAGCAGCTCGATCTCGGAGAGTGTCTTGGACTTTTCAGGGTCGATCCGCGCGGATGATCGGTTGCGAACGTTTTCCCGAGAATTTGAGTAGAGTCTAACCTCGCCCATGGCCCCAAGAAACGGCGTTCTTGCCGGAGATTTGGCTCGCTGGCAGACCGTCCTCCTTGCGGTCATTCCAAGCCTCACCATCTGTCATTAGTCCGCTCGAACGACAGCTCGCTTTTACATGACCGACACAGTTCGCGAGCGCCAGCGACCGGCCCGTGGGTCCATGTCCGCCAGTCCCGTTCGGATAGTAAGACAGGCATGCGGGCGTGCAGATCGGCAGTGAGGCCAACACTATCGGTCATGACCATGGAATAGGCAGCACCCCAGTCGTCAGTATCGCACCAGATGCCGGCGACGGCGAAGATTTCGGCGTCAGGGCGGGTAAGCCATGTGCGCGTTTTGCGGCCGGTCGCTCCTTCCGCTTCCGCCCAGCCAGTGACCGGGATCAGGCAGCGGCGCGCTTCGAAACTGTAGCGCCAGAAAAACGTGTCGAGCTTATCGGCTCGGGCGTTGTTGATCGGTTTTGGCTTGAGCGCCTCACCAGTTCGCTTGCTTTTCAACACAAGGGGGAAGCCCCACGTCATCTGGCGGAGGCGACCATCGGCAATGACCGCTCCGGGATAACCAGGAAACACCTCGTCGCCGAAATTCGCGCCGTCGAGCTCGCTAACAGCGTCAAACCATGCGGCGGCCTCGCCTACAGCCTTCGTCATACGGTAAAGATTGCACATAGAAAGAGCCTACCTCGCACCAAATGCGATTGGCAACACGTTCCCTTTGTGTTCTCATATCGCATGATGATTCGCCCAAACGATGATGAGCTCCGCCGCGTGATCGAAATCCCGCTCCATACCGCCAAGCCCTACGCATTGCGCGGCGTGTTCACCGAAACGCGCGCGCTGGACCGGGAGGTGGCTGTGAAGACATTGTCGCAGCGAATTATGGCTTCGCTCCGCCGCTACGAGATTATGCGGGAGCCCAACGCCTATGAGCAGGGCGACAGAACCTTACCCCTGTTTGACGATGTGAAGGAGGGTAGGGTGGGCGCGCGCAAATTGGGTGGCCGCTAGGAAGGAAAAAACCATCCTGTCAGGGGCTTACTGTTTGTTGGGGCCAACTTTTTAGGCTGCCCGAGACTCCATCGTGACGTCATATCGAAAGGCCCATACTTCGTTTCTGCGGCCGTGATGCGCCATTTAGGAATCGCTCGGGAATTTCGTTAACTGACCTTCAGTTCTCGGCGGGGATAATGCCGACAGCCGACTGAGGGCGTGACTGGTCACTTCTTCTGAAGCAGGTCCCAGTTTCGTTTCTTTGTTCGGCGCGCAGGCTCGCACCGAGAGGGCTATCAAATGTCAAATCGCATTCGCTGGATCGGATCGCTAGCTCCGCCTTCCGCTGTTTTGGAGGTCGGGCATGTCACTCTACACCGTGCATTACACATTGTCGGGAGACCCGGAGATCGAGGCAGGAATGGAATATAGCGCCGACACTATGGAAGGCGTGTTTGCGAAGCTGGAACGCATTCGCGGGTTGTCATCAGCAGCGCTATACGAAGACCACCAGCGTGCAATCGCTAACAGCCGTGAGATTGGCAGAAGTGCCCCATACCGAGCTGAGCCAGCTGGTTGCGACGATGCCTCACCTGGCGCGCGCGCTCTGGTTCTCGACTCTTCTCGACGCAGCGATGCACAGGGAATGGATTTTTCGGCTCGGTCGGCTCAATGCCGAAGGTCGCATCGCGCACCTCATTGCCGAACTGGCGGAACGCCTTCGCCTGGTCGGCCTGTTCGAGGAAGGCGAGCTTCCCGTCCCGCTTTTGCAACGGGACTATGCCGAGGCCTGCGGGATCTCTCCTGTGCATGCCAATCGCAGCTTCAGAACACTCAAGGAGCGCGGCGCAATCGTGATGGAGGGAGAGGCCAGATTACGGATCCTCGACGAGAAGCAGCTACGCGATTTGGCGCAGTTCGACGGCTCATACCTTTATGGCACTGGTGTTCTGGGCCTAGAAGCGCTCACGGACCGCAATGATCCTCCCCAGTGCTGACAGGCTTAAACCAGACCATATGTGTTTGAATGTGGGCGGCGAGATAGCTTCCACCGAGAAGCTAAAATCTGTTGGCATGAGAAAGTCCAGGGCCGGCCCCAAATCGTAACGCTACGTCACTCTAATAGGAGTAAATTATCCAAAAGTGATTTACTTTCTCTAGCATTTATAAACTGGTTTCTGGTCACGCTAGATTTGGGGTAGGAGGGTCAATCCCATACCGATAAGGTAGATACTATAGCCGTCTTCGTCTTTGCTTTCAAACGCTTGTTCTGCTTGGTCTCGGGCTTCTCGCGTTGGATATAACGAAAGTTCAAACCCTCCTTCCCATTCGTGAGCAAAAAAATATGCGAAACCCGTGGCGAGAATTTGATGGGTGGGGTCGTTTTCCGTGATCGACACCGCGGTGACATCCGACGACATTTCACCGAAGAACGTCTCATCACTGAAGAACGTCTCATAATGACTGGCGCGAAAAGCCTCGTCTGCAGCCCGCGCTAATTCCTCGGTATTGAAGAGCGTCACTATTAGATGACCTCCGACCTCCAAAATCAACGCATGAACGGTTCGTTCGCACGTCGATCTAGCAATTGAGGACATGACGGGGGCGTTGTTTTCCCAACTCGAAGTATTGGCGAATTTTGCTAAAGCCTTCACTTCATTTGAAATGCAATTTGCAAGATATTCCCATGGACCGCCAAAGCCTTCATACAAGCAAAAGAAGTAGACATAGTCCTCTGCCTTCTGTTTGAGCAGCTCATTAATTACCACGTTTTTGCAATCCGTCGCACGATGAAGGTTTTTCGAAGGGTTCGATTTTGCTGGAGATTGCGCCATCTTAATCTTCCCCGCCCAGGCGTTTGCACTCGAATGCCGGCAGCGTGTCCAAAAACTGCCTCAGGTCGTCTACGCAGACGATGGTGCGACGCCCGACCTTGCGGGCAGTCAGGCTCCCGTCACGAAGAGCCAGATAGATCGTCGAGCGTGAGAGCCGAGCGATACGTGCTGCTTCATCAATCGTAAGCGCGATGGGGTTCAGCCGTTCGGGCTCGGCTGACTCGTTTGGGTTCGATCTATCCATGGTCTCTCTCCGTTTGGGTCTACGGACAAGCCTATGGATTTTTGAAATTATTGAGGGTTCGAAAATAAGTCGCAATCTGGAACGATATTTGTGCACCTAGCGAGCTTGAGGCTTCATCGCTGTGTGACGTTGTTCTTTCCAATCCCCGAGAGGATGAACTACTGTCGTCTGCGCTGCCTTGTGGGCGTCGAAGACCTTCTTATGCGTCATCTTCGCACCTGTAATTTTCACGGCGGCTGCGTGCATAAACCTTATACTTGGGCCTCCCTCCCCCGCGTCGTTTATGCTTGTCGGTGTGTTCCCGCCGCCCCAAAAAATTGCGTATTCGAGGCCCAACCGTCCGATCAGAAGATGAAACCGCTCGTCAGCCTTGCGGCCAGACTGAGGGTTGCCAGGCTCTTTTCTATCCATTCTTTCGCAAACGTCACAGAGTATTTGTAAAGACCTTACAAACTGGAACCCGTCTAGGTCGATACCTGAAAAAATGTGCTTATCGGTGAATAATGCCAGATTCATTTGCTCGAATTTTGTCGTCGGGGTCATATCGAAGCATTGTAAAAGTGCGATTGACTTGTCTCTTACATCTCTAAGATGCGACTTACGCTCAAGGGAGGTATGGATAGGCTTTGACCTCATGCCCGCTTCGTAAAGTGAGTCGATTGCACCTAGGCTCAGCTGCATCTCCTTCAACTGTCTCAACTTAAGTGCGGGCGCTATTTTCGGTGATCGGGAGCCTCTAACTGTCTTGTCCAAATTTAGGCAATCCGTGAGTGAGAAAAGAGGCGTGTCGCAGAGATTTTTTCCCGTAGCATTCATGGGAGGATCGGATTTCATACTCTTTCCATCTTCAACTGTGATTTCGGGAAATAGGCCAAATTCCTGGAGCGTGTCTTGTGTTCGATGCAACCGGTTAATATTGATCAAACGATCCAGCGAAGATCTTCCAAATTCTCAAGGCGAGAGGCGAGTTGAATCGCGCGGCCCTCGCTGCGGCAGTTGAAGCCTCGAAGATAGGAAGCGGCGCCAACAAAGGGCGGCAAGCGCCAATTGGGCTCCGTAGATTTTTTCACGAATTTTTCATGGAAACGCGGACCATCTCTTCTAAGTTCTTGAAAAGATGGTGGGCGCGGCAGGGATTGAACCTGCGACCCCACCCGTGTGAAGGGTGTGCTCTACCACTGAGCTACGCGCCCGCCCGGTGCTGTCCGCGGCGTTCGCAGCGGAAGGGCAGGGGCGCGCCTTTACTGTGCGAATCGCCGCGTGGCAAGCG
>Ga0208560_1000026_pt1 | contig 21005 bp, 43 predicted proteins | sample Virmet3827_250_FD_185742 | JGI IMG/M metagenome (GOLD analysis project Ga0208560, IMG submission 185742) | Marine viral communities from the Southern Atlantic ocean transect to study dissolved organic matter and carbon cycling - metaG 3827_250... | ecosystem: Environmental > Aquatic > Marine >...
ACTTGCTTTTTCAATAAATACCTAGCAACGTTATTAGATGCATCGATTTCATAAACCGATATATCTGGATCGTCATTAAAATCAACCGGGGTAATTGATCTAAATTTAACTCCTTCTTCGCTTTCCAGCTCCATATCCGAACCAATTGATAATGCATAATTCATATCTGGCCGTGCACCATCGCCTGAACCTGATGCAATTACTAATTGAAAAACATCTAACGTTGATTTAGATGGGGAGTTAAGTTTAGGCTTATATCCAAATAACTGTGATAATGCTAAAATATTTGAATTCTCCTGAGCAGATGATAATAACGATTCGCGGAATGAAGTATCAGTATAGTATGATAATACATCACCTACATATGACGCCATTTCTATAAACATCATACCGGGAGACGATTCGTTAAAATCTTGGTACGTATCCGGAAAATAATTTTTTGCAAAGTTTATTAAATTTTGCCTAAATTGGGCAAAATCTTTATTTAAATATTTTACATCTTTTTTAATTAAATTTGACACAATTAATATCCTCCAAATGTCGTTGTATTAATTTGTTGTAACGAGGTATCTTGTATGACATTTGATACTTGTAAATCATTTTCTGATGCTATAACATTTATAACTAAATTAGCTCCAATGTTAGTGATTTTAAAATGTAATGCAATTGTCAGTTCATGCATATCCGCGCTAGTTGTTACGATCACATCGTTAACTGTTATATATGGTAACCAAAATTTTATATCTTTTGTTAACGTCTTTTTAACTGTAGACCTAATATCTTGCGTATTATTTTCGAACAATAATGAATAAATATTAGTCCCAAAATTAGGTTGCATATATCGTTCGCCTTTACTGGTCAATAATAAATTTTTTAAATTCGATACAACTTGTTCTTGTGTAGTATAAGTACTACCGAATACAGAATTACCAGATAAACTACTAGACGCGTAATTAGCAGTTGCCGGCCGTGCTTTACTAGCCATATTAAATGGTAATGGTATGCCAATTGCTTGGTCTGGAGACTCATTTATAGGTTGATATTTATATACCGGTCTAGACATTAACTTTTAGATTTTTTTTTATCAATTGCTTTCATTAATGCAGAATAATCTTTTGTCATTGCATTAACAGTGGCAGATACAGCCTCATTATTCATATTAACTGTTTCGCCATTAATCCCAGTCGCCGTCAACGGTTGAGTAGGCCCTGCCGATTGACCAAACGCTTCAGCCATCTCTGCTTTAAAATTCATAGAACTCCAATCACTCATATCTTGTGATACAGGCGTAGCTGCCGTCTCATTTAACAGATCATTTAACATAGAATTTTTTGTGAATTGTTTTTTAGCCACCGGACGATTAGGCATTGGATTTTCTGTAACATGTGATAAATTCATTCCATGTTCGATAACTTGTTTGTGATTAGTTTTTTGTTCAGTCAATACTTGGCGTACTGCGGTCTGAACCTCTTCTCTAATAATTTTTCGTAATAACTTTACAAATGATTTTGAGCCCATAGTAATATCCTTTTTAATAAATATGTTACATTAATAAATTAGGTAAATAATTAATCGAATCGATTAGATCGTATTTGGTATTCTTCTACATCATATGATGTAATCTCACGAGTAGCCTGTATAATTGCTTTTTGTGATGCAAATTTCGCCCCTACTTGAATTTGTTCGATATCCACACCTTCAGCTTTGGCCTTTTTAACTATCTTTTTTGATAGAAACGGAATATTCCATGTAGGAATAGTTGTTCCATATGGTGTGAAAATCGATTTACCTAAAGTCCAATTTATATATATAGCTCTTGCTAATGCATCACATAAGAATTTTTTATCTTGTTTTTTGATACGTACAATATCATATAATGGCTGAGTGCCTTTGAGGGGAGGAGGTGCAATTCCGGTAAATAACCCCGCAGATATAGGCGACATGCCTTTTGCATTTTGTTTTGCAAATGCATTCACAGCATTTTCAATTCCTTTAACTTTACCATATATATGTGCCGAATTATATGCACGCATGGCAGGAATAATACCGGTGGCCGCTCCTAACGTAGGAGGAATAATAGTTAATGAGAATTTAGCTAATGCAATACCTAATTTTAGACCATTTAATGGACTATTATTATCTATTATTCCTTGGAGCTCTGCAGATAACCACGATGGTTTATTCATTATTGTTTCATCCGCTTTATTTCTGTTAATATTTTTGCGAAGTCTGCAATATTTATTGGCGGACCTGAAGGACCTACCCCAGTAGGATGTGTCATTTTAGTTATTGCAGTAACTAACGCTTCTAATTGAGTTATAAGATTATCGACATCGACAGACCAATTAGGAGTTGCTAATTTAATATCCTTCTTTGATACTAATACTAATTCATCTTCACGTGCATTAAATATCAACCGATTTGAACTTATAATTACCTGTGGACTTGTATACGATGTTAAAGGTTTAGTCTGTAACCCTATTTTCCGTTGAGCCAATTTTAAATTATTTATTTTTTGTGAAGTAGATAAATAAATTAAACTAGAATCTTTATCAGGGTTTTCTATCGTAAAGTATCCAGAATTTTTAACTCCATCTACTCCACATGTCAATGCTACAAATGGATCTCCTGCGGTATTACCTTGCCATATAGGTTTCTGAGAATATGGAGATAAATTTCTATGAGTACTTGAAAATCGTAATACAGAACCAAATCGATCTTGCAAAATCGTATCGCCTTGATATGGTTGTATTGTTACAATATTACTTGTTTCAAAGGACAATTGTTCAGGCTCTTTTACTTTCTTAGTAGATGATATTCCTGCCGATCCGTAATTTTTAGTGTTTACCCGGGTATCATGTATGAATGGCATTATATTATTATTTATTTGGCCATGGATGCTCACGGCTGGTAAGTAATAATATTGCTCTGTTTTCGAATTTTCTGTTAATCCGGATATTGCACTAAATATAATAACCTGTTCGCCGTATAACGGAACATTAAGAAAATTTGTATTTGCGGGGATAGCAGTTACTTCAGCAGCTAGTGTATTTGGGGCATTGCGCATCCGAACGCGTATCGTGCCTGGTTGTAGGTCTATATTCTGGTCATTGCTAAATTGATCAAATTGAGTCGGTTTGGAGGTCTGAACTACCTGGCCTATCTGTAGGTTGATGTTGTTTGGCATTTATCTCCTTACTTTCTGCTTGTATCTTTTCAACTTCTAATTCTGCTTCTTCTAATAATCGACGACGTTCATCATCGGATAATCCGAATTCATTTTCTTCGGAATCTTTACTAGCCACAGAAACTAATCGCTGAACTACAGCTGCTAATTTTACTAAAGCATCATCATTCTTTACAGATACCTCGAGGTAATCTTTTATCATTGGAACTAATACAGTTGCATCACCGGTATTTTTTATTAACGGCTGTAACTCTTTGATAAGACCTTGAATCTGGCGATCTTTCTTTTTTGAATTATGATATATATCACGCATCAAATCAGAAAAATTTGTTCCTTGAAATAACTCGAATTCTGCACTCATGATAATCCTTTTATATAAATATAAGGATTAAGTATTTGTGTTAACAATATGCCCCGTCTTAGCATATACAGAATACATTTTCATGTAATCATGTTTCATCACGTTAAGTACTTTAGTAATATTTTGAGTTTTAAGGCCAGTACGTTCTCGTATTAAAATATATAAAGCCTTTTTATTAAAATTTTCTATATTTTCACGTATACGAAACAATTCTAAGATAGTATCTGCTACCATAATGTCACGTTTATTAAAGAAGATAGTATTCATATATGAATCATACCAATCAACCCATAAATTAGTAAAATCACGTAATGATTCTTGATGATCGGATAATGATACCTCCGCATGGATATTCCTATCAGCATCAATTTCAGTAGTATCAGTTCTCATTTTTAGCTTAGCATAATTTGCGTTGTTCTGTATAATGAGATAATTTTTAGCTACTATAGAAAAATATGAGAAAGCTTTACCTTTACCTTCTTGGTATTTCCCAATTTTTTCAGTTAAGAATGCAACTACCTCTGCTTTAATATCTTCATATGGTACATCGAAATAACTAAAACGAAATGTATGATAAATATTTTCTACTAATTTATTAAATGGATAATTAATATGTTCGCGAAAAACTTTATTACGTTTATAGTGGTCTGTTTCATTATTATAAGCAACAATTGCTTTATCCTGTACATATGTAAAATACATATTTTTGGTTGGCTTCCGGCCCCTACGCTTTTTAGGACCATTAGTTTCTATTTCTAATTGATCCGCTGCTAGCCATTCATAAAATTTATCAACTGGTCCCATTAAAATCCTTTATTAAGCTCATCTATCATATCACGTAGTTCCGTAAATACAAAGCCGGTCTCATCATCAGATTCAAACGATCCTAATCTGTCAATTTGTTTTAATTTAGAATTAGATTCATTCATCCGTGATTTTAATGTATTAAAAAATTGATAATATTCTGTATTAGAGTTTTCCAATTCTTCGATATATTCTTCCGAAGCTTCCTGCTTACGCATTTGGTTGAAATTTGTAAAAACTGCAATAGTTAGTAATACTGCTAATATTATAATTGTTGTTACCATATTAATCTCCGAATAAATCGTTAAACATTTTATTAGCATTAATTTGTGTTTGCGGACTTGTTATTTTCTTTTTAGGTGCATTGGTAGTAATAGGTTTATTATTATTCCAACGCTCATATTCTATTCTAGCCGCCATTGCATCGGCTTGGTGCATGACATATCCTAAATTTGTTTTTAATTTAGCATCGGCTGATCTAGATATGAAATAAGGTTTATTTGAATCATCATATAATCCATCTGTTAGTTTAATACCTAACATTTCATTCCAAGAAATTTCAATTCCATAATGCTGTAATAACCAAATAGATAAATCATTTACTAACGTAAAAGGATTATTAGGATTAATTTTATATTCTTTACCTTGATTCTTTCTATGCCATTCTGAATCATTTATTTGGTATATTTCATTACCATCACCTGGGAATCCCATTTTACCGATATCATGATTCAATGCAGTGAACATTAATTCCTCTCTAGTATAACCGGACATATCACCTTCCATTTTAGTCCATAGAGCATGTACTTCTTGAGCACATTTAATTACTCTTAATACATGTTCTACATAGCCTCCCGGGAATGCGTTGTGATAATGATTAAAAGAAGATGCCGGCGCTAGCGCCATTCTATCTTCCATATCAGTATACATAGCTAATAATTTAGTTTTACGATCTCCAGAAAATTCTGTTTTAATGATTGTTAATAAATCATCCCAGTTCTGTGCGATTTGGTCAGCTGTTAATTTCATAATATTTTATCAATTACGTTAAACTCTTTTAATTGCTCAGCCGTTAAATATAAATCAGTCTTCATATTATCTTTCCACCAAGCTTGATCTTTATTAGTTTTTTCTGCTAATATATCATATATAGTTTTTTCTATATTCTTAACATTGTCTAGATATGCTGATATATCACTCATCTTCCCTCCTAAGAAACTAGACGATTGATGAAACATAACAGTTGATCGTTTACTCATCATTCTAGTACCAGTACCACATGTTAATATAATCGCAGCTGCTGAGAAAGCTCTTCCTCTGCAAATTGTATTTACTTTAACGTCGAGAGATTCGATGTAATCGATGATACCTAACATTTCATGAACATCACCACCTGGTGAATTAATCATTAAATTGACCGGCGCCTCTTTGTTTTCGCGGTTTTGTAATAAACTACGCATACGGATAATAAGGTCCGTTAATGTATGTTCTGTTATTTCATCATTAAGAAATATTATCGAATCATTATAATCAACTAATGTTGCTAATTGATTATGTAAGGCTTCGTACAATGGACCATTGTCATTTCGTTCCTTTGGATCTTCTACTACCTGCTGCTTTTCGTCATATATACTCATACGTTACCCTTTTTAATTTATTAAATATAAAGAAACTTTTTCATGATTCAAAGAATTATTAAATCTTTTTTAATTGTCGCTCTAAACGTTTTAATTGCGATTGCCCCGATTTAATATCTTTTTTAAACCGTGCCTTCTTTATAGTACCTCTAACCATATTCATTTGTTGTAATATAGATTGCTTTAAATCGGCCTTTTCACCTTTAGATAATTTACGTTTAGGCGTTTTAGGTTCTATTTTTGTAACAGGGCGAGTACCTTTTAATTTTGGTCGTTCAGTTCCTTTATGAAATACATTTCCATCTTTATCAACAAACTCTTTCATAAATTGCCATCCACGTGGCCGGCCCTTAGAAACATATCCTCGGCGAACCTCTGGTAATGGTACAGTACGTCTAGTACATATAGGACATAAGACCGCCGATGTATTATTGGTAACCTTCGTCCATTGTTTACAACGTTTAAGTTTTTTTAAATGCTCCCAAGCGAAATAGGATTCATCTACAATGCTGTTTCTGCAGATCATTTCACGTTCACCATCTCGCGTACGTGATTTAAATTGATGTGTAACTTTTTTCTTTCTAGCCATAATTAATTATTTACTGTTTAAAACCAATATCCACCACCACGCGATTTTGTCGGCGGAGCTTCTTTCTTTTTTTCATCATATATATCTTTCTCTATATGTTCTTCATCATCTACAATAACCGATTTTAAGTTAGCCTGACTCTGAGATACTCGAGCTTTTAACTTATTAAATTCTTTTTCTTTAGAATTATTAATCGGATATGATACATCCCACTCAGCTCCTTCTGGTATAGAACATTCATATAAGCCTTCTGATTCTTCGTTTAGTTTTTTAAATCCATCGGTTACTTTATTTCTAGGCTTTATTTGATTAAATGCAAAATTTGCTGCAATTACCATCGATATAGCTAATGGATCAAATACAAATATAATTAATAACAAGAACCAGTTAATAATTTTATCCATTTCTATATCTAATAAATTAGATAAATACTTTAAAGGTCCTAATTCGCGTGCTGTATCATTTCCTATTTGCTGTTCTAATATTTCTATATCTAATTTTGTAATAGAATCTGTTACTGCGTTTAGATTAGTTTTTGCTTCTAATAGCTGTGATTGTAATAATTTACGTTGACGTGAAGAAGTTGTCGTAACCAATTGTCCAGATTCTTTATCTACATATTGTATCTTTGTCGGATTACTTAAAGCCTCCGTCCAAGTTATTACAGATTGTTTAAGATCATTTCGTTGTTCTATAAACCGGCCACGTTTTTGATCTATAATTGCAACGCGTTTATCTAAATAATTCGATTCGTTTGCGGTTTCTTGGTAAGCCCCGGATAAGTATCCGTATATACCACCAGATGTTATTAACATTAATACTCCAACGGATATAGAAAGATACATTCGTAATACTTTATTAATACTATCCCAATATTGATATAATAAAGATGCTACAACTAACTTTGCAAATTCTAAAGAACTAGCCATTATAATTACTTGTGTACTTGCGCCGGCGAATAATTTACTCAATCCAAAAACTGAATAAAATGCTGCAGAGGCAGAAACTGCTATAGCAGCTAATGCTATAACAATTGGAAGTAATTTACGTTTCATATCTAACTAGCTGTCACGCGGTCAGTTATAAACTTTAATTTTTGACGGATAGTATTAAATCTATTTCTAGCTTCTAATGGATCAATTGCATTTCCATTTTTAACCGCTTGGTCAAAAATCATGATCATGTTATCTGCCTCATCCAACTGCCTAAGTACATTTTCTCTATCTTTCATAGTAAAACCTTTTTATTATTTATATAAATATCAATTTAATATATAAAATTTATCTCAAAGAACCTAAACATTTCTTCCATTTTCAAATACATGTTTAACGGTTGGGAATCTTAAAGAAATGCCTCCTTGCTGATTCGTTGTTTCTTCAAAATATTGTACGGTAATTGTTTTACCAATTAACTCACCAGGATTCTTTTGGTATCGGATTCGTTGTTCTTGATTCCATCCAGATCCAACAGCTACTTTATAACCTTTATGTTCAATCCATACCTGAGCTAACATCGGCATAACAACTTCTTTACCTTCTCTAATAACTCGATGATCTTCAAAATCTAAATCTACAACTTGGTATTCAGCGTCATGAAACTTTTTAACTTTCAATAAGTTTTGAGTTCTCTTACCTTCGTAGCCAACATTCTTTCTTACCATAAGACCTTCATGCCCTAACTCTTCGGCCTCAGTACTTAGTTTTGCAAAATGACTATCATCATTAACTACCACTTGCTGCAGTACACTTAAATATATAGAACTTTCTATATGTCCTGCAACTTTTGCAAATCTACCCAATCTACCAGTTAACACCATTTCACTTGTCTTGGAATCAAATTCTGATAAGGTTAAATAATCAAACATCACATATCGAGGATTGTCTATAGTATGATTCTTTCTTTTAATTTGTTTCATGATACCTGGGAAATCTTCATCTCCATTTTTGTCCATTAAACAAATCTCTCCATCAAATACAACACCACGAAGTCCCATTTGTTTAACAGACTCTCGCACAACATCTAATGTTTCAAACTCATTACCTTGACGTGAATAACATTTAACATTACCTTGTATATCAACAATTGTTAAACATCGTACACCATCCAACTTACGAGATGCTAGCCATACATCGTTCCAATCAGCTCGTTTAGGATCAAACTTATTAGCTAAGGCTACATTAAAGGTTGGTATCAAGTCTGGAATAACTTTATTAATAACCGATTCAGATGCACGTAATTCTAAATTACGATTGATAATTGAAAAGATTAGATCTTCAAATTGTTTATTTTCATATATAAATCTATTCACATTTGCAATTGCATTATGACCAGTACATATACGATTATCTAAATCATCTAATAAAAAGAATATATTACCATATGTATTAGGATGGCCTAATAATTCTGAATTCTTCTTACAATTGGCAGGAGTAACATAATACTTCTTAAAGGGATCGTAGGCGTATTTTAAAGCCTCTGTAATGAACTTATCGTTCTTGATAGTACCAATAATAACCTTTTTCTCATTAAGAGAAGAAGTAGCCTTCATTTGGTCTACAAAATCTTGTAATCGGTTTAAATCTTTATTCATATCTTAATATCTATCTATAATTCTATAACTCACTTTTTCACCACAATCTTCATCCCAATCATCCATCCAAAGTTCCAATTTAAGATGTCTTTCTTGAAGTACTTCTTGAATTTGTTCAATTTGCTCTTCGGTCAATATTCTCCAATAAGCAAATCTTAATTCTATAAATGAAACTACATTTCTACAAACTTCACCATTTACCATGGTAAATTCTTCTATCTTACCATCGGTGCCAACTTCTACTTCGCACTCCGCAATTTCTTGAATCTTTAATAATCGGTTTAAATTTAATCTTTCCATATCTCTATTGTTTTTCTATACAAGTTTCTACTCCGTTAACTAACACTATCTGGCAAACAACTCCTGTCATGCCGCAAACAAATTCTCTTAATGGTTCCATATCTCTATCTCTAATTAATTAATATAATTAAAGATAAGGAATAGTTCTCACGCTACCAAATCTTTTGGTAGCTTTTTTATAAAAAAGTTTCTTAATATAAACTTAATATTAATTTAAACCGGTTATATGATATTTTTGTTATATTATAGTATATGAAAAGAAGAGTAGAAATATCGAGATTAATATACGTGACTATCATGTTAACAGTTTATACTATTGCTCTATTACAATAGCATCTTGTATAACTTCGCAACAATAAAATAGTCCATCTTTACGTAGCACTAAATCAGCACCTACCCATGCCCGTAATACATTAACATCGAAATCAGGCTTCAGCTGATATTCTCTAAAAATGCGTTTAACTAAAAGCTTTTGATTATTATGATCTATAAATTGATAAGTCATCACTGCGGATTGTAATGTTTACTTAATTGTAACTGCTTTAGGTGTTGCCTCTAATGTAAATGGAATAAAGATAGACAACAAGCCTTTATCCATTGTTGCTGCAATTTTCGATAAATCACATTTAGGTGAAATTTTCCAACCTAAATTAAAGGCACGTCTAGCGATACCTTTATGAATATAATCAAATCCAGTAGGGCAATCTTCATCGCCCTTTTCATAAATTACTTTTAAAGTACTATCAGCGGTTTCAATATTGATATCTCGTTTATCAATACCCACTGCCGCAATTTCAATTACTAATCCTGTATCTGTTGTAGCAACATCAACTGGATAGTTTGGTTTAGAATCCACATGTGATTCAAATGCTGTATCTGTAGCAAAAAAGTTTCTGAATAATAAATCCGTCGGAAATAGACGGTCTTGTAAAAATAGGTTTCCCATAATAAATCTCCTTAGATGATTAAATGTTTAATAATTATACAACCCGCAGTGATGTCAATTATCATATATAAATATACTTAACTAAAAGAAAACGGAGATGTCCGGCCGTGAACTTCAAAAGCTTTAAAATACCGGTACATGTCCATTTCTGTTTTCTTTTTATCCAATGGCGTTAAAATTAATCCATCGGCAAATAATTTTAAAACGAAGTTTCGTATAGTTTTTCGACTATCCGAATTCAATTGAACCTCATTTTCTAATGTGGTAACGCAGATCCGATAATCTCCGGACATAAAATCTTGGGATGATACTAAAAGCGACTGCTTCTCAGGTTGTATATTATCTGATATCTTTCCGACCTGTTTTAACATCGCGGCTTCCGTACCAAATTCTAATGCATCAGATAAAAATTCAATTTTAGTCAATGCATTGAAGGTTACAAATATATCAAAAACATCTTCATCGATATTTAATTCTGATAAATTCATTGATTACCAAACATTAGTCCTTTCTTAGGATCAGATTTCGATTCTTGCATTTCACCTACAATAAATTGTTGATCAAATTGGGTTTCTGACATACACTTCATACCCATGAAATACGCCTTTGCTTCCGCTAATGTACGTATACTACCATTCGGTATAGATGTTACATATGATCTCTTATCTTTCGTCACTTTAACATATAATGCAAATTTAGCCATAACCAACTCCTTTTTAATAAATATCAGATTTTATTTGTTCATTAACCCTAATCGGTATTTTGATTCTACCGTTCGTTTAGCTTCCGTTAGAGTTGATAACATTGCATCGATTTCTTGATATGTCACTTTAAATGATTTTCCGCCGATTTCTAATTCACCTACTACAGGCTTTTCCGGAACTTTTGCAAATAAATCTGCAGAAATCTTATCATTAACATTAAAATCAATTGTATTGTACAATTTACCCATTCTTTTACTGCGTTTTTTATCATACGCAAATGCATTGTTTACTCTTCCCATAATCTGGTTTTATTTATAAATTATTAATATGAATAGTCCGTTTGAAAATGAATGGTCAATAGCCACATTTCCAAAAGTTTTTTGAGCCCAATTTAAAATTGCACCCGGATCACGATTAATTAAACCGTCATCAACATCAGATATATTAGATGTTAATAATGCCACGACGCCTTTATTTGCATGGTCATGCATTATTTGTATAGTATTCTTAAGATATTCATCATCGGTTGTTTTAATATCCGCATCATATCTTAAGTTTAATGAACCTACGTTTATACACCAGTCTTGTTTTAAATCATTTGGTAAGGAGAACCAATCTTGCAATCGAATATCAACCATTCCTTCGTATACTTCTTCTCCGGCTTTAATTAAATTCTCATTCACATCAATTCCGATATAATCTAAATCAAATTTAAAATCACTTGCATGAAATAATTTAAAATCGCCTCTAGCACATCCAAAATCTAAAACACTATCTCCTTCCGGAATGTAATTAGTAATCGATCTATATAAGTCCCATTGCTGCCCACGGTTAGCATATCCAACCGCTTCTGCAGAATACTGTAAATAGTCTATATCAGTTGGTTCTACTTCCGGGTTTGTATCCGTAGCTTGTTGATATTCTTCTAATACTCCTTTAACCGTTGGTTTGTCATCTTTAGCCATAAAAATATTTTTCAATTTATTTAACACGTCTGCCTTTCTTTTTACGTCGATTAATTCTAGCTAATTTACTTTCGATATCAGTTAAATCCATTCGTAATGGATGTGCACGATTAAAGTTTTGAGTCAACTTACATGCCATGGCCGCATATTCCCAAGCCTTAGATTCATCCTGCGTGTCCGGGACATAAAATTCTTTAGCGATAAAATTTTCTCCACTAACTATACGTATTCCATGGTCCGACGTTTCTGGATATGCATCTGGAAATTGTTTAAGCACTTTCTTTTGAAACTTATCCATATTAAAATGATCTAGGGCCTTGCGTTGGAAATAATAAGTCGTTATGTTTTTCAAAATGCTGGATACCACCTCCAGATTCTCCATCTAGGTATATTGGCATGCTTTTTGAAAAGTTTTGTCTAGTATGACCTACACCTTCTTTCGCAAATAAATTTGTATCAGAATCACTACCAATCCATGCTGCAGTTAGCTTGGAGTTTATCAATGGATACTCGACACGTTTATTATATTGTCTAGTAGTTAAATTAGCATCCACTTGTACTATAATATAACCGGAACCTTTTTCAGATCTAATATCATATCCAGTTATGTTATTTTTATGCCGTCTAACATTAGTTACTACGGCAACTTCATTTACGTTGTTGTATCCAAATACAACTCTGTCATTAACTTCATATTCAACCATCTCCTTATATTTTTTTAGTTGTACCAATTACTTTATGTATTTGAGAAGCGGATACTGACTTAACTTCAAATTCAGATCCACTATCTTTAAAGTCTTCATGAACTAATTGTTCTGCATGACCTACCGATACAGCGTTGACTAAATAACGTTCGGTTATCCATTTAACCCCCTTAGGTGTATCGGTTGCAATTTTTACTCGAGAAACATAGTATCCCATCTTTTTCTATTTTTAATTATTAATAATACTTAAATATAAGTAATCTTTTTCACGCTACCAAATCTTTTTCTAGAAATGTTTAAGTAAAAGTAAGGCCCCGGAGGGCCTCACATTAACTTATTAAAAATAAAAACTACTTCTTCGTAAAGAATGATACAACTAGTACCAATACTACTATTCCAACGAATCCACCTTCACCTAAACGGTTAAGAAGATTAGTAAGATTAGATACGACATCGATACCAAAAACGGTACCACCAGATAAGACGTTCCAAAGAATCGATACTGGAATTGCGGCCATAAAAATAGCAAACAATCCTGCAAAGAAATTAGTAACGTACTTGATTACTGAATCCATAATCTTGTCCTTTTCTTTTATTTATTTTGTGGCAATATTGCCGAATTAAGAAGCTCACTTAAAAACTTTAGAACTTAAACCCGAACCCTAATCCTAGGTTCGCAGTCTGTCCTTCTGTGTTATAAATGAATTTTGGATCTACATATACGTTTTCACATAATGTAAACATTTTCCCGATACCTAGGCGTATACCCTGGCTATCAAGTTTTAAGTTAGATTCTAGGCATACAAAATATCCTTTAATAAAATATCTTGCATTTACATCTACATTCATTGATTCATCAGCTACCTGTGAAACAGCTGCTCCTAATACTAATGCATCTGTTACAGCGTATCCAACCGTTGGTGTTACGGCCCATTCGGTCCAAGCAGTATTTGCAATATCACCTGTTCCAATGTACCAATCACCCTTTGTTTGTGCATCGGCTGTCACTAATGACGCACACGCTAATGTAATTGTTAAAATTAACTTTCTCATAAAATTTCTCCTGTTGTTTAGTTATGCCAATATGGCTTAAATTAAGGAGCTTCCTAATTAATGTGCACATAGAGGTACACATATTTTTTAAACGTTTATTAATATAATAAAACTTTTTCGTATAACCTAATAAAACTTTATTTTTGTTTCGGGATTGGAATTGCGCGGCGGCCTCCCTGACTACGTAACTGTTCTAACTGTTCTGATATCTCACGTTCAGCTTTTAATTGTTGTAAAAGAACTCCATTTGGTTCTAAAACCCCTTCAAGTGATTTGAATTTATCATATGAATTATTTCCACCGGTGGATGCATCTTTTGCAGTTTGTAAAGCTCCTTGTAGCCTACGTACTATATCTTGACGTAATGCTGATCTAGTCATTGAACCAAAGCCAATAACATGGACTTCTGGATCGACTGGATCAAACTCGGTTGGGTCTAATAATCCACCGTATTGATAATCTCTTTCAGAAAGTATAGATGATACTTCCTCTTTAACTATCGTTTTTAATTTATTTTTTAAATCTGTCTTATTCATTTAATTCCAAAATATTAATTTAGCAAGGACGCCGATCATGGCTACCCATATGGACCATAAAGCGCCACCTGCCATCTTTCTAAACTGGGTATTACGATTAACTCTAGCAATTGCTCCTTTATCCGGATTCAGTAATGTCTTTTTAATCATCGATATATCGCTTTGCAATTTAAATTGCGCTTCTTTCATATAATCTAGATCCTGTTTTAACAACTGAATATCTTTATGCAAATCCACATTAGTTAATCTGGGTGCCATGGTTTAAGACCTTTTTGACTCTGCTACAGATGCTTTTCTATACTCTGTGACTAATTTTTTTAGTTCTCCAACTGCCTTTCTAGCACGAGTAGCTGCTGCTTTATTACCTTTTTCTGTAAACTTAGAATGATTATCTTGGAACTCGCTCCATAATCCTTCCATCTTTGTAAACAATTCATTTGATGCCATAACATAATCCTTTTTAATAAATATACAATTAATAATTAAACTCAGAAAATATATCTTCCTGTTCTTCAATCAGTTTAAATTCAATTTTTAAAGCGTGTTCTAGTTGTTCATCGTCTAGCACATCTAAAGATTGAAACACTAGATCTCCATCTAAAAATACTTCGCCAATTAGCGTGTCATCGTCAATGAAAAATTCAAGTTCATCTCCAGTATACACTTCTCCAGTTGATATGTTTTCTAACGTAATCATTTAAAATAAATATCTATCCGTGATGATTTTTTAACTAAATGTTGCATGTACTTTAATGCCTTTATAAACTTTATAATTTATGATCCTATATGTATGAATACTCCAAACCACAACCATTCGAATGCTATTCCATTCTTAATGATTTCGGTATGTCCATCATCTGTATGTACTTCGATATTTTTATCAAATCCATATACTATCGTTATTCGAGGGAGTAATTCGAACTGGGTAAAGAATGTGTTATAAAAATCCATTTTCTCTATTTAGTTAAATCTAATGTTTCGTTTTCTTCAAAGTGCTTATCTATCATAAATAAAATAGCTTTCTTAATATCTCTCGTTATTTTAATCTTCATAGCCTTTTTCTTCTTACGAGGTAACTTGTAATAATCCTCCATATAAGGAAATGCGTCAACTAACGTTTCTCTATCTATACTTATTCGTCCCATAACTTAACTTATTAAATGATCTAAATCAATATCGTTATCAGCCATATTTTCAACAACAATTTCAAGTACCTCACTTATAGAGATGCTATCCTCATCACAATGCTTAAGTTTAGCTCTAAACTCTCGTCGTATCTCCCATAATGCGCTAGCCATACCTAACGATTTAGTATGACGTAAATGTGCTTCGCGATCTTCTGGATCGTCTAAATCGAATGTAAATGTCGCTTTAGCCATTGTTAATTCTTTTTAATTCGTAATTACTATTTTCTGTTTTAAATTTTATATAATCAGCTGACTGCTCCACTACCTCTGTCACAGTAGTTGTCATCCAAGTGTAGTAATGATTGAAAGGGGACATAATCAAACTACGGCCTACTGCCACATCATCGTGATTAGTATTATGCGTGCCATCACTATTCCACTCTATCCATTTCACTTCTAAAGAGTGACGAGTTAACCCATCACGCTCTCTAATTAACATCCAGTTACAGTCGTCGATTGTTATTCCTCTATCCTCTAGTTCTATAGGTATTTTAATTTGTCCTAACTTACTCATATCCACCACTCTCTATACTTACTAATCAATTGAATTAACTCTTTATGCTCTTCTTCTTCTAGTTTAAAAGCCTTCTGTATAGCGACTTCATTCTGTTTAGCTACTTCTTCGGATTCATCTGAAACCATTTCAAAGGCACTGCCGGCAGGAATAAATTTAATATTGTAATCAAAATTATAACCACTTCGTGATGCATATTCATCATCATGTTTATTTTCAATCAATCTGATTACTCGATTTATATCCTGTTCTTTAGGTATTCTAGTTTCTGCTACCTCTTGGGCTCCACTTTCATCTTGCATTGTATCTCTAATGTCTCGGATGATTTCTTTAAACATCCACATTGCACCATGCGAATCCCAAGGTCGAACTTCGTAATATAATCCTTTACGGTATCGCCAAACATTCCAACAGAACCATTTTACGTTGTGATATGTAGATCTCAACTTACTATATTTCCACCAATTTTTCATAACTACCTTTTTTAGGTTTTAATTGCTGTAGGAGAAGGATTCGAACCTCCACGTAGCAGTTAGCTAAAGGACAATTGTTGCAACTCGGTGGTCAACCCCATGTATCCTTAGTTTATCCTGTTATCTACACCCACGAGACAGGTGGGCGTGTCTGCCAATTCCACCATCCTACATTATGTACTTAACATCGCACCTCAACAATTTCGTCGATATCAAGGAGTCGATAATCAACTCCTAATACTTGCTCTTGATTACTCATATGAAAGTGTCCGTAAAAGTGTTTATATACAGCGTTCTTCGCTGTGATCGCATTACATATATCTGTAATGTGGTCTATTTCTATTTCTAAATCTCGATCTAAAGCCATATCTTTCTGTAGCCAATGCCCGATGTTATTCTTATCTATAGGAAATATACCTCGAGGTCGCGTGTGAGTAATCACTATATCAATACCGGTAGGTATTTCATCTAACTGCTCATTAGTTAGAGGAGTAACAGCTTCATTCCACCAATACGACTTGCTAGGAGTTCTATTAACTCGGTCTACAGATACAGCTCCACCATTCATATATACCTTCTTAGGTTTACCTTGCACAATTAAATCTAATATCGTATGATCTGGTACAAGATGAACGTTAGTATATTGATCTGTATTATATACATCTAGATTAAAGTATGCTGGATCATCATGATTGCCTCGGATAGCATATAAGTCTATATTATATTTAGCTAATCTCGCATTTAACTTCGTTAGTTTATCTTTATCACCATTAGGTGTACTAAATCCAACTCCGAAATCACCGACATGTAATATACACTTCTTAAGGTCTTTATCATTACCCAATAGCATAGGAGCTATTTGTAGGTTGACTCCATGCGTATCTCCTATGACATATAACACATCATAATCTATTTCATCGTTAATATAATTCATTATCTTTTTCTTCAGGTGGAACTGTACCAAACCGCGTATCATATAATGGAGGATTGCCCATACTAAGAGTACTTTTATAACTATTAGTTTGGTGGAATTTTTTAGCCTCTATTTCTTTACGGTTTTCAATCTTTTTTAACTGACCATTGCGTTTAAAATCTATTTGTTCTTGAATTAAATCTTTATTATAATAATCTTTAATCTTATTTAATCTCCACTGAACATCACCAATCTCTTCAATAATTTCAGCAGTTAAATCTTTAGACGACTTATTCAATTGTTGAGTGATTACAGTTGCTAACTCTAACAGTTCTTCAACTAATTTCTGATGGTCTTTTAAACTTTTACCTATATCCATTTTATTTCTTGTTTACTTAAAGTTGACCGGTAATCATTGCATACATCCATAATGAAGTAGTAAATAATGCTATCGTACCTATTAGGAACGCAATTCCTGCTAACGCTTCTTTATCCGTTGGATGCATGTTTTTCAAAATCTTCATAACTTTTTGGTTTTCTTAATAATTATCTACTATATAAAAATAAGTAAAATATCTCACGCTACCAAATCTTTTGGCAGCTTTTTTTCATAAATTTATTTCTTTTTAGATTTATCAGGGGACCATCCTTTAATTCGAGCTAATGCATACTCCCAAATTTCTAATCCGGTTTTATGTGCATGTTTAGATTGCATATGCATTTTTTTACATTGTTCATCGAATTTTAATTTTAAGCCTTTAGTCGAATTTACTTCTTTATAAATTCTCATTAATTCGTCTTCATACTGCCCCATTTCTAACTCCTTATTATTTTTTTATGTTACCTTGAATGAAATCTTTCTGTTTTTTAATAGCTTTTTGCAGCTCTACTTTACTCGTAGTGTGCTTTCTGGTATCTATGCTCTTTGTTGACTTTGCGGTAGTAGCATCCGAAATCAAATCTTCTATAAACCATACGGATTTTTTATCTTTATGAGCCTTCCATCTGAGATTTGGAATGATAATTCCAGTATTTATGTTACGGCCTTTATATGTCGTCTTATCGACTATCTCGATAATCTCACAAACGTAGCTCGAGCCAATAAAATTGACCCGAACAATATTTCCTAATTTTAATTTTTTACGCATTAGCCGACTTTAATACATAAGATTCAACTTTATTACAAATCTTTTCAAATTCTTGTATCGCGTGGTTAGGCGACACGGTTTGAGCTTTTACTAATGAACCATCTTGTTTGATGGATACTAAACTTCCTGATAACTCTACTTGGATGTTTCCGAATGTCTTTAACATATCTCTATCTTTTATAATTAATAATAATAAAGATAAGAAAAAGAATTCACGCTACCAAATCTTTTGGCAGGAAAGTTTTAAAAATTTTTAATCTTGTTTTATAAACGCGTAATCGATATCACGGTATTTCATAATATCTTCATAACCATCATTATCGACAAAGAATTCGGCTGCGTCATCTACATATGATTGAGATGCGCCATATATCTTGCCATCCTTCTTACTACGGAACATTAACTCTTTTTCTGTATTAGCATACTTATCAAGTAGTTTTTGCACTTTGGCTTGATTGAACGGTCCTTTAAAGAATTCATTTCTAACATATGCTTTATTCTTTGCTGCTGTCTCCGGATCCCATTCACTTGTATACGATTCTTTGAGATTAAATGCCTTGGCAACATACTTATTACCATGCCTTCCTCTTAATATATCAGAAATAAGACCATCCTTGTCAGTTCCCTTTGGGTCACCTACTTTATTCATCCTACTCCATTCTTGTCTTAAATAACTTATAGATCGTTTTTTAAGATCTTTATATTCTTTTCGAATTGATTCAGGATCTCTCGTTGATGCTTCATTTACCGATTCTTTTAAACCTTTTGGGTAATCAATATATGCAAAAATATATTTACTAGAAAGGAACGTAAGATCAGATGTTTCGTCAGTTAATTTAACTTGTTCGCCTGTTTTTTTATCAATTGCCATAATGTCAATAGTTTTATATTGACTTCTTGCTCTACGTGAATTTATTTTGTTACCAATTTTAATTTCATTAACTGATTCTTTAATTGGTGATATATTAATTATTTCAAGACCAACTCGTACAACACGTTTTAACATTTGTTTAATTTCTGCTTTACTAATGCCTGGAGGTATTTGTGCTGTATAAGTTTTATCAAAAGCTTTATCACGGTATACAACAGTATAACCTTTAGTCTCGGTTAACACATTTTTAATTTCTTCGCGGATGATCTGATGTAGTCTAGATTTCTTCATATTAATATCTTTTCAACTTACCTTTCTTAAATCCAATATAGTATTGTTTAAGTTCTAATGCATATTCTTTTTTCTGTTTATCGTAATAATTTCTATAGCCAGGTGCGCCTGGGTTTTGGCTTTCTTCATCTTCTTGATTCTCATATTGAATATATCGCTTATATGTATCTAATGCACGAGTCATTGAATCGGTAACACTTCTTACTTCAACTTCATTACCATTAATGGTAGTTACTATATCACCATACTTGTCTTGTTTAAGAACGCCCGAAACTGCGTCCGATACAGCTTGGTTAGCCATTTTAACTATCTCTGCCACATAACGATCGACTTGGTCTCTACCACCTATACGTGATTTTAAAATATCATCATATCGCTCTAGATTAGCTCGCTTCCAAGCTTTATCATCTGTAAATTTATCTTTACCTAGTTTCAATGTTGCACGTGCAGATTTCAATCCGGTAGTCCCGCCTCTATAAGTTTCTAGGTCTAACACATATACCGCATCAGCAAGTTCTTTTAATTTCTTAACTTGCATTGTACCTTTCGTAGCTTTTCCAGCTGGAATACTTTGTCTAGTCTTACCTGGGCCTACTCCTTGTGAACTTATATAAGCTATTTTATTATCGATAGTAACTGCTAACACCGCCGGTCCTTCTAAGGTTTGAGAAAACCAATTACTTCCCGCATATGGATTATCCTTATTACCTTTAATGTACCAGAATGCCATTCCCTTTTTAGTTAATGGAGAACCTGGCATTACTTTTTGAAATGAACCTTTTGGTAATTTATCGAAAGCAATATCATATGATTTAGCAACCTGGTTAAAGAACTTTAAGTATCGATTATTCGTGCCAGATGTCTTTGCCAACATTCGTGCGATCGGATCTTGGAACGCCTCTTTGATGAGAGTTTGTTCGCGGAGGATGTTCACGAACTCTTCACGGATAATTTTTTGTATATGCGATTTCTTCATTGGAAAACCTTTTCGTTTCTTTTAAATAAATATGCACGGTCCGGAGTTAAAAGGTGGGTAGATGGTGATAGAGTGCGGCCTAAAAAAAGTTTGAGTGTGGCTTAAAAAAAGCTTCCATATTATTTGGTATTACGACATTTATTCCTTATCTTTAATTATATTAATTAATTAGAGATAGAGATATGAGAAAGAGATTATTTGAGCAAATTCAGAAATTAAGCGAAGAACATAATATTCAACTTAGATGGGATAAAAT
>Ga0208560_1000027_pt1 | contig 20369 bp, 13 predicted proteins | sample Virmet3827_250_FD_185742 | JGI IMG/M metagenome (GOLD analysis project Ga0208560, IMG submission 185742) | Marine viral communities from the Southern Atlantic ocean transect to study dissolved organic matter and carbon cycling - metaG 3827_250... | ecosystem: Environmental > Aquatic > Marine >...
CAGTTGGGCGCTGAAAACGGTCCTGACAACCCCGCCGTGCATCCAGGCGCCCCCAGGGTGCTTGAGCGTGTCAGCAGCCAGATTTGCGTCCAATCTGATTGTAAAGTTGCCAATCCCGCCTAAGGTCGGCGCCTTAACCAGGGGGGCCTGCCATGAAGTTTCTTGTCGTTTCCGTTGCCGCGTTGCTTTCAACTGCCGCGTCGGCGGAGACCCACCAGTATCGCGTCCTCTTCGGCGGCGATGATGTAGGCGGGTTGGAAGTCGAAACCGCCGGCAACACGTCGAACATCGAGTTCGACTACAAGCAGAATGGCAGAGGTCCGACCATCACGGAGAAGGTGGAGGTCGATGCGGAGGGCATCCCGACCAACTGGACCATCACGGGCCGCACCACTTTCGGGAACCCGGTGAACGAGAGCTATGCCTGCACTGACGGGAAGGCGAGTTGGCAGGACTCGACTGGCCCAGGTTCCGCAGACGCGTGTTCATTCTACATCGACCAGAACGGCAGCCCTTGGGGCATTTCCTTGCTCGCCAGAGCCCTGCTTGCGGTTCCGGACGCTCAAATGGCGGTGCTTCCCGGCGGAACTGCCCGGATCAGGGCGCGTGATACTGCGACCTACGACGGGGCCGACGGGGAGGTGACCGTCACCACCTACGAAATCACAGGGCTGTCGACCGATCCGGCCCATATCACCCTTGATCAGGACCTGAATTTATTCTCGGTCGCGGACCCTCGTTTCGCGATCGTTCGGAAAGGCTATGAAGCGGCTGACGAGGCGCTTCGCGCCGAAGCCGAACGCTACTCGACGCAGCGCTTTGTCGAAATACAGGCAAAGGCCGCCCGCAACTTCGATGGTCCGGTTCGCATTCGCAACGTGCGTATTTTCGATCCGAAAACGCTTGCCCTGACGGAAGCCAGGGATGTCGTCATATACGGCGAGCGCATTGCCAGTATCGAGGACTTGGGCAGTCTCCCGACCGAAGGCGAAACCGTGATCGACGGGGCGGGGGGCACGCTTGTTCCCGGCATGTACGAAATGCACGGCCACATAGGCCAGGACAATGCCCTGATGAACATCGTGGCGGGCGTCACGTCAGTCCGTGACATGGGAAATGAGAACGAAGTCCTGGACGGGCTGATCGAACGGATCGACGATGGTATTATCGCGGGACCTCGCATCAGCCGGTCGGGATTTATCGAGGGCAAATCCGAATTCTCCGCAGCGACGGGTGAAATCGCAGCCAACGAGCAGGCAGCCATCGATCTTGTGCGTTGGTATGCCGCGCGCGGCTATCCGCAGGTGAAGCTGTACAATTCCATGAATCCTGAATGGGCGGATGCCGTCGTTGGCGAAGCCCATGATCTCGGCATGCGCGTAGCTGGCCATGTGCCAGCTTTTTCGACTGCAGACGCCATGATTGAGGCCGGTTTCGACGAGATCACGCACGTCAATCAACTGATGCTTGGCTGGGTCCTGAACGAGGGAGAAGACACACGCACCCTCTTCCGCTTCACCGCGATGCAACGATTTCCCTCGCTCGACCTGGACGGCGACCTGGTCCAGTCGACCCTGGACAAGATGGCGGAAAAGGGCGTTGCGCACGATCCCACCATTGCCATTCACGAACTGGGTTTGACGGCCATCGACGGGCAGGTTCCCGCAGGCTCGATCGACGTGTTCGACAATATGCCGGTCAACACGCAGCGGTACATGAAGCAGGCTTTGTTCGGCACGGAAAACCAGGCGGAGAGAGATGCCTACATAGCGGCTTTCGACACGATCATCGAGACGCTCACGCTGATGAATGACAAGGGCATTCTCCTGGTCCCTGGCACGGACCTCGGCGGCAGTTTTGCGTATCACCGCGAACTCGAACTCTTCGGGAAGCTCGGCATGTCTCCGGCACAGGTGTTGAGGCGGGCCACCTATGACATGGCCGAATACCTCAATCAGGATCAGGAACTGGGCTCGATCGAAAAGGGCAAGTATTCGGATTTCTTCCTGGTGCCCGGTGATCCGACAGCCAATCTGAAGGAAATCAAGAGGATCCAGATGGTGGTATCGAACGGGACGGTTTACTTCCCGAGCGATATCTACCCTTTCTTCGGTATCGAGCCATTCGCTGATGCTCCGGAGATCTTAGCCGAATAGACGGTTCCGACAGGCGCGGTCGGTAGTCTTCTCCCATCCGGCCGAATTGCTGCGATACATTCTGCCGTTCTCAAGACCACGGCAGGGTGCCACGTGGTTTTGACTGGGTGGGACGCCTACGCTTCGCGAGCGCTTGATAAGTGTCAGGATGGTGGCTGGGGTGGCAGGGACCTCAGCCAATTTTCGATCACACTAAGTCATTGATTTTTATGGAATGCAGCCGGCGGCTGCACAGTCAGTTGCTACATCTCATTGGCACAGCAAGCAAGCCTCCAGTGCTCTTCGGTTTATCAGCCGTTCGGCATTCATCGGATCCAAATTCGGCTTTCTCCTAGAGTCAAAGTTTTGCGAGATCAGGATGACCAATGGCTTCGCGCGATACTCGTGACCACCTGATTGATATCCGCCCTTCATTTGTCGAGTTCAGTGTCTCTCTAAGTACGAACCAAAAGTGGCCTTTTAGCTCTCGGACGGCGCCGAACAGTCAGCTTGGGGGCCGTTAGCCGACCGCCCGCTATCGAATGCGAGGAGGGCAATTTTGGACGTTCGTTCAGCAAGGCGCGTGACCACCGCTTGCGTCCCCTTGCAGACATTAACTTTTCCATGAGGCTGTGTGCCGCAGAGGACAACTCGTCAGCCACTGGCGAGCAACGCGGCTAGAAGCTCTGTCCTCCGACCGATCTGAGCGCATTATACTTGCGAAGCTGGGGGTGAGTAGTGATACTCGCCCTAAGTGAAGGGGCCCCCATGATCGTTCTGAATCCGGCAGATCGCAACCTGCTTATGCGCGTGCTCGAAACTGAGCCTGACCTTAGCCGTAAAGGTAATCCGCGCCTCCGGCCGCTCTCGCTATATTCGACCGAGCTGAAGAACCTAAAGCAGGTTGCCGCTGCGGTCGAGCGCGCCTCCAATGGACAAGCGCTGCATGCCACTGGCACCACGGCGAAGCGGTATGGGAACACCCTTTCCAATCTCGGGATCTGGAGTGGCGGCGACCGCAGCACGAACGTCGGGGCTGCGGGGGAGAAGCTCCTTCAGCTTGCACAGACGAACAACGGTGATGCGACCGTTTTCTGGAACCAGAATACGCGGGCAGGGGACCGCATCTTCTTCGAGCACCAGCTGAACCGTTTTCTCACCGGGCAGGAAAAGCTAGTCAACACCCTGTGGCGGGAGACCTTCTTCAACGTCCAAGACGTTCTCGATCACCTTTCTGAAGATTACCTTCGCACGTTGCTCGCCGATGCGGAGCTTCGTGGGATCGAAGCGCTCCAATACATGGACTCAGTTGGGACGGAGCCGTGGCGTTTTACGCGCCTAAACGATGACGAGAAAGCTGCAGCGCTCGTCCTGATCGTGCGGCTCTACACTTCGTATCAGGCGAACCAGGCCACTCAGGGTGACTCAGAGCTCACGACAGCGAAGCAATATGCGCAGGCGATGAATGCCTATCAGCGGGACGTGAGGTTCCGAGTGGCAGGGTTCCTCGAGGCGTTCCTCGATATGCGCGCGTCACTGGGCAGTGACTTCCCACGACTTACTCCCAGCCTCGAGGTCAAGCTTCGCTCTCGAACGACGGCACAGAACCCTGCCGGAGCTGGCGCTGCTGGAGCTCAGGCGGGCCCCAAGGTGCCTCGACCCAAGCTCCCGCTGCCGCTGCAGGTGATCATTTCCGGATGCCCGGGTTCCGGCAAGAGCAACCTTGCGGATCGATCTGCAATCAGCGCGCAAGTCATCCGGACTCAGTTTCACTCTGAAACGACCACGGCATCGTTCGTCGGTGGCTATCGCCCTGTGCCGGTCTACGAGGCAGCCGCGGACATCACTGAGGTGACCGGCGCTCCATTCCAGCCTGGACGGCCGATGATCGATTACCGCTTTGTGCCCGGGCCCGCACTCGACGCGATTGCAGCCGCCAAGTGCAATCCGAACGAGAACGTCGTCCTGCTCATCGAAGAACTCAACCGCGGCAATGCAGCCGCAATCTTCGGCGAATTGTTCCAGCTGCTCGACCGTGCCGACGACGGCGGCAGCCGCTACGGCGTCACTCTCGGGACGGAAGCGATGGTCTGGCTCCGGGCTCAGAATGCACTCGATGCAGACGGCAATGCTCGTTTTCCCGCGAACCTGCACATCTGGGCCACGATGAACAGCGGCGACCAGGGCGTGTATCCGATCGACACTGCTTTCCGGCGTCGCTGGGCCTATCGTTACCTCGGCTATGCCCAGCCCTGTCTCTATCCGGCCGAGGACCGGGTCGTCCGGTTTGGCGGCCGTGACCTCGACTGGGATCGGCTGCGCGCAGCGCTCAATCGGTTCCTGAAGAAGCTGCCAGTGCAAGAAGACCGGTTGATCGGGCCCTATTTCCTCACGCCTGATCAGCTTCAGGACCCCAACGATGTTCTGACCAAGCTTCTGCTTTACCTGTGGGACGACGTTCTTCGCTTCCGGCAGCAGGAAGTCTTCAATGCCGACTCCTTTGCTCAGGTCGGCATCATCTGGAGGAACGGCGAAGGTAATCCGCTGATTGAGAGCATTATCGACCTGGATGACGCCGAGGTAGCACCCGAAGTTGACCCTGCGGATGCCGAGCTGGGGGACGGACAAGCACAAGAGGACGACAACGCTCCTGAGGCGAACGCCGGCGGAGGAGAAGCAACCGGCGTTGCCGCCCCGCAGGCTGCGGGCGGAGGTGCTGCGGGTCAAGGCGCTTGAGCCTTACCCGGCTCATAGAAGGCCAGCGGCGGACTGCTCAAGCTTGGCGGGACGAACTCGGCCTCAACCTGGCTGCATGGGATGGTCTGGTAGCAGAAGGAGTATTTGCGCCCGCTCGCAACGGCCGGAGCTCAGAGGTCATCCTCCAATTTGTCGGGCTGATTGGCCTTCCTGATCGACTGCTCGCTTGCATGCCCAGGGTTGAAGTCACGTCGACCGACCCTGTTCTGTGGCTCCGCCGTGTCCTCTCCACTTACTTTGTGCGGGAAACGCGGCGCTCGCGCGACGATGCCACCGTCGATCTGCAAAATCGTGATAAGTCGCTCTTCAGAGAAATCGACGCGCTGGCTACCCTTCTCGGCTTCTTCAGTGAGCGCGGGCTGCATCAGCGATCAACCACCTCCTCCAATCATCGAGGCTCAGGAGCAGTCGACTGGTCGAGCACGTTGACGAGATGCGAGCCGCTCATTGCCAACGGGCAGCCCATCTATGTGGAGCCCCGCCGCTGGTTGCGGACGACTGAGACGAATGAGATCAGCCGCCTGCAAGCGGCGGCGACCGTTTGGCTCGCCCACAAGTATGAGGTTTCGGTGCCACCCGGCCTAATTGAGGCGACCGCTGGAATGGACGTCCAAGATCGCATGGCGAGCGAGCGAGCTGCATTCGACTTGGCTCTGTTGGCGCGGGAAAGATCGGTCACTTACCTTTCCTCAGACTTGCGCCTGCTCGACGCCCTTGAGGCTGTAATCTCCAATAGTCGCGACATGAGCGGCGTGGCAGCGGTCAAGCTCTTCGGCACAACGGCTTTTGCCTTAGTGTGGGAAGATGCCTTGCGCGACCTCTTCGGGGATGACGCAAGCCTGTCGTCGCTTGGTCAAGCCAATTGGTATGACGTGCACGATGGCGCCCTGGCTCCGCCTCGGCAAGCGGCCAGCCGGCGTCTGGATCTTATGATCCACCACAAGGGCGAGATCCTTCTGCTCGACGCGAAATACCACTACCCGTTCCCCGACACTCGGCCCGGCTGGGCGGATATCATCAAGCAGATCTACTATGCCGAGTCGCTTGTGAAGGACGCGCACGCTCCTGTTCGCAACGCGTTCCTGCTTCCCAAAGCGGGCAAGCATCTGAAACTTGCCAGCCTCGTTCGGATAGAGGGAGCCGCTCGCGAATTTGCTCCGATCGAGGCTTGGACTCTGGATCCCAGCTGGGTGTTTTCAGCCTACGGTGATGGGGACATGGCTCGGCGCAGCAGTGCTTGTGACGCCTTCATGACGGCGCGCGACGAAGTGGCCAAAGTGCTCGGCGATGCCTAGCGCAGTATTGGCTGAAAGAGCCGAAAGTGGCTGGCACTTTGTCGCGGGCACTCGCGACCGACTGCCCATCAGTAGATACTCATCGACCAGGCGCTTCCGTTCACCGACCCGGCTCTGATAATTCTGCCTGACGCCAAGCACCGGCACGATCTCGCACTCATCGAAGAGGCCGCGATCTCGGAAGATCGCCGATAGCTCACGCAGTCCGCGATCGGTCGGCACGTCCGTGGTAGACCAGTGGTTCCAGTGATTGCGGCCGCCGTAGTAGCTCAACACCACGTGCTGTGAGGGCACGCGCTCGATGAACGCTCTTAAGGCACCCACGAAATCATCTCGAAAGCAGAAGGCACTGCTATGATCATCGGCCATGTTCTGACCCCGAACGAAAGACAGATCAGCCGCATACGCTTCAGGATCGTCGAGGAAGGGGTAGGCTGCGACAAAGTTCAGCAGGTGATAATAGGCTCCATACTGCCTGAAGTTATAGGGCGGATCGATGTAGGCGACATCGTGTGGCCTGATCGCGCTGGCTGCGGCAACCGCGTCCGCGTTGACGATCTCAGCGCTGCCTTCTGCCAGAACCATTGGCGGCATTCGCAGGGTAAATCGCTGCAGTGCGTTCGGCCACAGTTTGTCGCGGCTGAAATCGTGGAAGGTGCCACTCACGTTTGCGGTGATGACAACCTCCTCGATGATGCACGCGAGCAGGATCATGGTAAGCGTTTCCGAGATCTGGCCGGCCAGTCGCCATGAGCGAAGCTGCTCGAGTGCCCCATCGAGGATGAGCGCGTTAGACTCCGAAAAGTAGTTTCGCCTGCCGGTGCTTCCGCGGACGCTCACGAATTGAGATCGCTTGCCTTGGGCGCAGAAGTTGTCGTGGAAAACGCCAGGCTTGCGGTTCTTCTCAGCCGCCAGTTGCAGGATCGCGAGAGCGCGCGCCAACGGAGCAACTGAGTGGCGATGTTCCGCTCTCGCGGAGGTCGGAATGTGCTTTTCCGCCATAAACCGCAGCGCTTCGAACACGGCAGGATCATGATCGCCGTCTACAGCGGCAAGGTTGGGCCAGCCTGATGAGCTTAGGTAAGCTCGCCCCAAAACATAGCTGAAGCGATTGAGGTCACCAGTCGCAACATCCATGCCCTCGCGGCGAAAGTGGCGCGACACGTTGGTAGTGCCCGCGAACAGATCTGAGATCGAAGTCGCGTCGGGAACCCGCTCCTTCAGGAACGAGCCGATCAAGGGCAGGAGCGAAGTCTTGTTTCCGAGATACTTCTCCATATCAGCTCCTGCAGATGATGAGGCGTTCGGATTGACGCTCAGTGGTGACGTTGCGGTTCGACGCGTTGAACTTGCGATGCCCTTCGAAGTGAGGTTCGGTGACCTCGACTGAGCGAAAACTGCTCCGTGCGATGGCAATCAGGGTCTCAAGCGGGAGAGTGCGGGACCGCTGCGCTGAGTCGACGTGACCGGAATAAGAGAGCACCAGGGGAGCGCCCCGTCGCGCGACGCCCTCTACTAGCCGTTCAAAGGCTGCTGGAGCCCGGGACGGAATGCAGTAGTCCGACTGAAAGCGGTCGTCGCGGTAAAGTCCTCGCATGACGGTCGGCACGCCGTTCTTCCGCATGCGCGCGAACGTAGGCCTGTCCCGGCGAACCAGCGTCTCGAGAACATGGTAGAAGCGACTGTAGTGATCAATGGTATAGGGCGGGTCAGCATAGGCAGCCTGCCAATCACCGTCGGCTTCCAAAAACGTTTCTACGTCCTGCCGCACCATGCGGCTCGGCCGGACCTCTGCCGGTAGAGTTGAACGCCAGCGATCGAACAACTCGATGAATAGCTGACGCCCATCAAGGCTGCGGTCCCGGAGCGTGCGCTCCATCAGCAGTGGCTTGGGAACGCCCTGTCGGTCGAGAAGCCGCATCGGCTGAGCAAATTGCTTCCCAACGGTGTTCACGAGCTCGCTAGCCACGCCAAGCATGGTCGCGATCAGCACGTCCCGTAGAGGAGAGCGCTCGCTCGCAGCAGCGCAGTGGAGGGAATCAAGTGTGATGCTTTGCCTGAACGAGAAATAGACACCGCCAAAGGCTAGTGTCGCCACCGGGTCATTTTCGGCCCGCTTAGCGGTAAGCAGTTTGCCGAGAATCGACCTGAAGCGAAGGTATTCAGCTGAATCTAGTTCCGCGCTGAGTGCGGAGCCGCGCTCGATCAGCATGGAGATCGGCAGTGGGTTGCCGCTGTGGAGAGACGCAAGAGCCCTTTCCTCCTCCTTAATCAAGGGCGCGAACATGCAGGTGAGCGCTGTCTCGACCTCATCAGCACGTGCCAAAAACGCGTCGAGGTTGAAGCCGTCGAGATCGATTCTGGATGTCTGCAGCATGGCCCGTCCGATCACCTCAGAATAGGCCTGGACGTCGACAGCGATCACCGGGTTACGTGCGGCGAGCCTCCGCCCCACGACACCCGTGCCCGAGAATAGGTCGGCAACAGGAGCCTCGGGCCCGATCACCGAGGCCACGGCAGCGGCAATGTCATCGAGCAGGCGAGTCTTGTTTCCCAGATATTGAATCGGCCGAAAGGGGGGCGGAACCTTGGAATGCATATTCATTGCCGCGAGCCCGACCGCCGGCCTGACTCAAGCGAGCGGCTGATCATGGCTAACTCTTCGCAGTGGTGCTTCAGCATGGTTCCATCCGCAGCAGGCCATCTGGACCGAAGGCTCGCTCGAAGGCCTGAGGACTGGGGCGGTCGCGCCATTTGCGAAGTCGATCATGCGTTCTACACCCCGTTTCCAACGATCTGAGCACCTTGCTTAAATGCCTTTGGCTCAAGCCACTCTGCCGAGCAAGTTCCGCTTGAACGGCGATCGGATCTCGCATGGCTCGCCTGACCTCGTCACGCGATGCGTCCAGATGGTATTTTTCCATAATGCATAAATGAAAACAAGGAACTTGCGTCACAACAAGTCGCCGTTGTGTTCATTGTTTGTTCTTTGTCAACGTCGCTAAGGCCAGCGGCAGACATTCCAGAGGGACTATCTGGCTGAAGCTTCAGACGTGTTCGAATAATGGGGAGTAATTCAGACCCGCCCAGAGGCCCAGCCTTTGAGAGAGGGCGGCGCGCATGCGGTTCAGAAGTGCGCCGATCACCGAACGACCGTCGGCTATCAGGCTCTGCTGACCCGAGAGCAGACAGCCCGCTTACCACCAATCGAAGATATTGGATGGAGCTGAACGAATGTCCGCAAACGGGGCGAGCGCGCGTCAGCCTTAATAGCTAAGAATGAGGGTGCATGATTGCCGTTCTCGTCGCAGGATCTCACTGAATAATGACACTTTCATCGCTCGCGCCCGCGATCTTGTGGCTTTGCAAGGTCGACGAAATTATCCGGATGGTCATCAAAGAAGCCGTTGCTTCTCCCGAGAGCGAATATGCGCTTCATCTCCGGACTTCTGGCAGCCTCCTCCGCTTCAGCGCCCCCTTTCGATAAGAAGGCTTCCCGATGCAAACCCATTGCGGCCGCGACCCGCGTAACCATGTCTCGGATCGGTTGCGTCATCTGCAGCAGCTCGGCGAGAAGTTCTCGTGCTTTGCTTTGATCCTGTTGCGCTAATTTGCGTTCGCGCTCGGCTTCTGCCAGCGCTTTTATTGCTTCGTTCTCTTTCCGCTTGGCTCGATCTTTCAGTGCTTCCAACTCTCGCTCGCGAGCCGTATTTCGGGCAATCTTGTGCGCTGCGATCTTCTCCCGGTCCTGAGCAGACTTGACGGCAAGCTGGAGAAGCTCGCGATCATTATCGATCTTTTGCGCGGATTTTTGGGCTTGTTCCAGCTCGGCGGCTGCCTTGCTCCGATCAATGGCCGCTACTTCGCGATCAGCCTCGATTTCGTCCGCACGGCTGTTGAGATCGGCATGTCTCTCCCGAATTAGAAGTTCCTGAGTCTGAAGCTTCGTATCCCGGGCGTCGAGATCGATCTCGCGATCCCGCGCGGTCGTTTCTTGCTTTTGAACCACGGCCAAGCGTTCCGCGATTTCGTTTTCAACTTTGACGATCGTCGCAGCGCGTTCGTCTAGTCCTCTCTCTCGAGTATCTAATTCCTTTGATTGCTCAATATTGGCCTGCAGTTCGACTTGGAGCATCTGACGAGCTTTTTCGGCAGCTTCGCGGTCACGCTTAGCACCGTAAATCTCTGGCGAATCCCAATCCGATCCGCTGGTCGTCTTGGGCTTTCCCCTCAGAGCGCGAAAACCGTGGTGCACGAGGTAATCGGCAAAAGCGGTCTGCAGCGCCTTTCCCTGTGACTGCTTCGACGCCTTTGCAGTTCGAGCTCCCTTCACGTCGAAGCCATGCTCTTCAGCAAGCAGCTTCAGGTGCCGGGTCATCGAAACGGCTTTCTTGCTGCCCCCTGGAGCCTTCTTGTCGCTCTTATCGTATATCGGTGCGAGAAACAGATCGACATTGTTGGTGGACTGCTCATCACGGTCGATCCGTGCGGAGAAGACCGCCTGACCGCCGAATGTTTCCTGCGCGAAGTGAACAGCAATTAGCATTGCGGTGTAGGCTTCGCTCTCCGTTTCGGTCGGTATGCTGTCGGGCATCCTCACGATCATGTGCTGTGCGATCGTTGTCCCACCTTTCGGCCGGAACGCGCCGGCGACGTGCTCCTCTAGCCGGTCGACCAGTGCCAAGGGGTCGCCGGTTATCCCGTCCGGAACCCACGTCAGGCTGTCAGCTTCTCGCACCTTGCGTGCTTCCGCTGCACGATCAAGTCTTCGCCCATGCTTCTCGGCCGCGCGCAGGAGCAAGGCGTTAAGAGGAACGAGGCGGGCGCTGACAAGGTCGGACATACATCTAGTTTAGGGCCCCGACCGAAGGGAGGGGAAGGCCCTCATGTCTCTTTTTGAAAAAAAGGACACCCGCTAGTCCTTTTTGTCATTCACATATGGTGCCCATGATATGAACGACAAAAAGGCGCGGGCGAGGGAGGCAGCTGTGCCCTCCCTTGCGATCCCACCAACCTTGTTCGGGCTCTGCCCGAAGCTCGTTTCCGAGATGCCAGCCGATAAGCGGCTGCATCACGTAAACGAGCAGGGACAGGGTGCGAGCGAATGATCGTATCGTGCGCTGAGCAGTCCGCACGATCTCGAGAACATTGAAGTTCGGTCGCTCAGCACCCCAAAGCGGAAAAGCCGCTTTGGCGATTGCGCGAGCGCAATCGTGAAGGCGGTCGCGCCCAGCGCGACCGAATTAGAGTGTCGTGGAAGAGCGAAGCTGTCCTTCGGAAGAAATGTGAAGGCAGCCTGATCCGCCCGAATGTCGAGCGGTGATCCTCTTAAGAAAGCTCGAAATGACAAAATTCAATAACAGATCCTTCGCACCTTGCGAGCGCCTATTGGCGCTTCCATTGCTCGAATTAGCAGCAACAGAAGTCTCCGAATGGCGGTTGCCAGGAATGCCGCAAGGATGCCTTGACCTTCCAGAGTGCGGTCTCGTCCTGAGTGGAACGGCGGATTCCGAGCGGTTCGATTTCGCAATGGTCAAGACGTCGACTGATCGAGATCGTGACGTCCTGCTGATGCGGATGTCCACCGGCGATTTCCCAGCTCTTAGCGACGTCGTTCTGCGATCTTTTGCAGAACCAATATTGCTGTCGAATCTGATCCCATGCCGGTTGGAAGGGAAGCTGTGGTTTGTGCCGAACTCGAATGGAAGGTGCGTGGAAGTGACGGAGAAGGGTCTCGCCATGCGCTGGAATGCGCCCGTGCCGCCTCAAGCAATTAAGGAGGGGTGCTACCGTATGGGTGATGAGATAGCCCGGTTTCTGCGGGGGGTGACTTTCTGATGGCTGCGACCAAATCCAAGCCGCGAACGAAGAAGGCGAGTTCAGATACTAAAACGGACGAGAAAGACCCGCTTAGCTGGCTCTACTTGAACCCGGAGAAGTCCTCGAACGGCGTCGTATTTGGCGTGCTGCGCAAGAGCTTCAGGGGGAGGTCAAACACCGCCCACGAGTTCGGCTTCCGCAAATGCCATCTTGGATCGGCATTCGTGAACGCGGACCGTTCGATTTGGGCTCCGAATTCCGAGAAGGTCGAGGTCATTCTTCCTTCTCGAGCCGACGATATGTTGAGCGATCCGGATATCCTCCTGCGTCAGGTCGATGCATTCGCTTGCCCGAATGAAGCGGGCCTGCTCACCTACCTTACCCTGCCGCTGGCCGACGCCGAACGTCTTCATGTCGGATGGGAGCGGGCACGCTCGTTCGCAGTCAGGCTGGCACACGAGCGCGACGTCGCGTCGATCGTAATTTTGCATTCGCCAGGATCGATCGGTTCGGCGTTCCCGCTGCACTCGCATCTTTGCGTCATCCCGCGCATTCATAATGGGCACGGGATTGCCCATGCTCCGCTCGATAGCGAATTACTTCGCGACGAGGGGCAGGGGATCTTGTCGGATATGTGGGACGACCACTGTCGCGGAACCGCATAGCCGACAAACTGAGCGATACCCGCGGGGATGCTACTCTCCCGCGGGTATCGACGCGTGGAAGTTCTTAAGTAAGGTGGGGCGGTATTGCGCCTTCTGCCTCTCTTAAACCGTCAAGCAATATTCTGATAAATCATTAGGCGGCCTAATGGGTAGGGCGCCAATCCGCATCCCTAGGGATGAAACGGTTGGCTCGAAGCTAAGTTACCTTGCGGTCACGGATGATCGGATGGCTGCTTTGCACCCTCATTTAGGGCATTCAGGCGGTTCATTATACCGCCCGATAGCAGACACTCCCAACGACTCTTTCGTAGGCTCGTGTCCGGCCATATTGGACTACACAGCGCTCACTTGCTTTTGTCTTTCGGTGACAGCCTGCAACCAGGCGTCGAGCGCATCCAGTTCGGCCTCGATATCCTCGGGCTTTGGCGCGGCCGGGTTCATTGCGTCGGAAGTCTTATGTAAGAGGACCGAGCACTGGCCGTAGTGCTTCCGCATCGTCACGGCATCCTCCAGCCTGATCGCTGAAAGCTTGGCGAAGCCCTTCGTATTCACCTTGCTCGCAAATGTTCGCAGCACGGGCGAGATTGCGTCTTCAACGGCGGCTTCCCACGCCTGGCGCAGACTGTCGATGATTCCGCGCGCCGTTATCAGCCAGGTTGTGCCATCCGGATCCTGCTCGTGCTGAATGCGGGTATTGCCCAGATGCGTCCGCATAGTCTTCAACCGGGAAGCTGCATCCTGCGCCTTTTCGGGCGCTTCATTCCGGCAATGACCAGGGATCTTCTGTCTCTTTTGAATGTGACGCAATGCGATCTCGGTCGGCTGATCCGCATCTTCGCCCTGGATGCAGGCATTTCGTAGCAGGAAGAGAAACGGCAGGTCATGGGTAAATACGATGACCTGCCTGTGGCGACCTTCGGCGGCGAGCCGTTTGGCGATGGCTTCACGATGCAGATGATCGAGCGAGGAGACCGGATCGTCGAAAATGATGCCCGAGCCGCTATTGTTGGTCGCCAGTTCGGCCATAAAGCCTGCCAGTGCGACACAGCGAAATTCTCCCTCGCTGAAGACATCACCGGCATTGCTTTTGGCGCTCTCGATGAGTCCGATCTTGAAGCGGGAAATTCCGGCCTGCGAACGCGCCTGCGTCAGCTCGATCGCCAGCCCTGCGAGATTAAGATGATCTATTTCCTGGGCGAAACGCGCGCGCAACCGATCAGTGATTAACGCTTCTGACAACCCTGTGTTCTTGGCGGTGATGGCATTGGCGCGGGTGTCCTTCACCGCAGCATCCAGATCGAAGATGGATCGGAGGCGTGTGATCTCGGCAAGGACATCACTCTCGATGCCGGCAAGCCACTTCCGATCCTGCAATTCGGTAAGTTCGGCGCGCAACTCCTTACGCTCTTCGCTTTCATCATCGGCGAGCAAGGCCGCAGCGCGCGCTTCCAGCGCATCAATATGCGTATCGAGACCAACATCGGCCAAGGCGAAGCGGGAGTGGGGGACATCTGCATTTGCGTCGAGCATCGCGCGCAAACGCCATTGCGTCTGAACGATGAAAACCCGCACGAGCTTTGCCAGTGCTTCGTTGCCAAGCTCGTCATCAATGAACTGCACGGCATTAAGAAGATCGCGGCGGGCAATAGCCGCATCTGCGAGTTCTGAACGAATCTCTGTCAGAGCTCGATTTGCTTCGGCCTCTTCCTGCTGCGTCGTGTCTTGCACGAAAGCTTCGAAACGGCGCAACCTGTCGGCAGCATTCGGCCCTAAATCTTGCTGGCACAATACACATAACGCATCTTCATTCGTTTTCGGAAAGGCGAATTCAGGATAGGCTTCGGCGGTGGAATATGCGCGGGCCGCCTCCCACAGCTTTTTCCAGGTGGCCGAACCGACGCCATTGAGCGGTTCGGCTTGGGACAAGTCCTGTGCCGCAAGCTTCGCCGCTTCGCGCTTGGTCGAAAGATCAGCGGCTAACGCAGCAAGCCTTTCGCCATTCTCTGGGGCAGCTGCCTGCGTCAGTGTTTCGAGCTGACTACGCAAATCTTCCAGCCGCTTCTTACGTGTCCGCAACCTGCGCGAAGTGGCTGCAGGGTCTTGAGCGAAGTCGGATGCGAGTTCAGCAAGCCGCGCGAGTTCCTCATCGGACAATATCGCTAGTTCTTCGACCTCTTCTGGTTTGGTATCCTTGCTCAAAGTCGCGATGAGTAAGCCGGTTTTGGTGGTCGGCGCGCAGCTTGGTTCCAGGATACTCTTGGGCGTCTGTGCCTTGATCGCAGCGATCTCGGCGTCTAGCTTGTCTTTCACCGCCTTACAGGCATTCACCAGCCGTTCGAGCAGCTTCATAGGATAGGGCGTGTAAGCGAGGTCGTTCGTTTCCTCGACGTGGACGTTGGCTGTGCGGGAATCGAAGACGCTTATCTCGGAGAGGAGTTCGTCGCTGGGCTCATCGATCTTCCATTCGCTTTTCTGCGTCTGCGCTCCGACATGGTATTCAAGTTCGGCGCGCTGTGGCCCGACCGCGTCTTCGTAGATGTTGGGCAGAATGGGTTCCTCTCGCCCGCGCTTCGTTCTGGCGCGGCAGGCGCGCTTGAGAATGCGGACATAGCCCGACTTGCCCGCGCCATTGTCGCCATAGATGATGGTCACGCCAGTGGGGATGAAGTTCAGACTTTGTCCCGGGGCAAGCGCATTGACGTTCTGGACACCGCGAATGGTTTTCAAAGCGACGGTCGGTGCGCCGGTGTGCTGGGCGCTGATAAGACCTTCGGCCAACGCTTCGCTTCCCAGCGAGCTGTCCTTGCACAACGCTGTTAGCTCATCGACATCAGCGTCGTTTAGTTCACCCTGAACGACCAGGCGGCGAAGCGCGTCGCGCTGCCAGACAGGCCGATCACCCGACCAATCCAGAATATCGCGCAATGCGTCAGCTTCTGTTTTGACTGTTGTCTCCGCCATGGTCCTCTCGTTGCCTAATGTCTTCGCTGAACAAGTTGTCGACAAAGACCTTGAACAGATTCGCTTTGTATTTCTACCGCCCACTTGTGAATCGGAACCAGAGAATCACTCCGACCAGTGTCTTATGCAGAGTGTCGGTTTTATTCGCTTCCGCTGCCAGAAGCAGGCAAGCTGTTCCCAGTCTACTTCCGGCGTCCATCCTTCCCAATGTCCGACTGCACCCATATGGGTCGTCACGACCTCTCGATGCCACAGGACCGAGCGACCATGCCGACGATTTCTTCGATGACCTTGCCCAAACCTGCTAGTTGGCAGGATTTCGAGCGCATGACGCGAGACGCGTTGGCGCTCAAATGGGCAAGCCCCGACTTGCAGATGAACGGTCGTTCGGGGCAAAGTCAGAACGGCGTCGATATCTGGGGAGCCGATGCGATCGGACGGCGGGTGGGCGTGCAGTGTAAGCGCTGCGTGGAAGCACCCAGCCTCGCCTTGGTAAAAGACGAAGCCGACAAGGCCAGGGCGTTCGGGCAGCTGTCCGCGTTATTCGTCGCGACCACCGCGCCGCATGATGCCAAGCTCCAGCAGCAAGTCCGCAACCTGTCAGACACGCGCGTCGCGCAGGGTGAGCCAGCGATCGCCATGCTGTTCTGGGATGACATCGTCGACGGGCTCAAGATGAATTCAGACGTGCTGCGCTCCCACTACCCCCAGATAACGCTCGAGCATTCGGGGGCGCTCGACACGGAACGCGCGCTGGCGCTGCTCGAGCTCGGCTATTTCGGGACCGAACTATGGGAGTATGTCGTGCTGACATTCGGCGAGTTCGGGTGGATGGCGCAAGCCGATCCCGACGAGCTGTTTGCGACGCTTGACATTCTCGAGAAGCGCGCACGCTTAGTCCTTGCGCCTGACGATGCCGAACCGATCGTCGAGGCACTGTCGACGGTCAGGGAATGCTGCAAGAGCACGAAGACCTGCAAGTCCGATTGGGACCCGGCCGAGGTCTGCGCCAAGCGGGTCGGCACGCGGCTCGGCCGGGTTCAAGGGGCGCTCCCGCTAGCCGAGCAGAATATCTTGGATCTCGCGATGCATCTCGCGCGGCTCTATCACCACCTCGAGGACGGACCCGACGAGGTCCTTCTGGAAAAGTTGGGACGCAAGCTGCGCAAGTGCCTTCCCGAAGCAAGTGAGCCGGGGATTGCTACGACGCTCGCAGCGGTCAGCGAAAGCCGCAGCGGTTATGCGCTGGCCCAAAAGCTCTACACCCTGCTTGACCAAGAACTGCGCTGGGCGTGAACGGCAGGCGGAAACCCATCTAACCGAGGAAGAATAGCGCGCGTGGCTCTTCATATGGAGGTGGCGCCCCATGCCGCGCTCCAGGTAGAGGTATCGCCTGTTGTCGGCATCTCAGTCGATACGCTCGCAGAACTTGTGACTGCTTTCCGATATCCTCAAACCAAGTGGCGACGGTCCGCTTCCGGCCCAGGTGAAGCCATGCATGCCCCAGTGAATGATCGGCAGCTATCAGGGAACAGAAGCAGGTCGAGGAATGGCCACTATGTTTGCGTCTGGTGATACAAGAACCCGTTAATACTTGTGCCGCTAGCAGTAGCTTCGCTGGAGGAGGCCATGGGCGAGCGAACGTTCGATATTTTGCGAAAGAACAGTGCTGATCTTAAGGCTTGGGCAAGTAGCAGCAGCGGTCCTTCGCCGAGTGTGCGAAACGCGATGGGCGCTCTGGCAGAGATCGTCTTTGCCCGGCATGTAGGCGGCGTGATCGTGTCTGATACGAGGAACGAGTATGACGTCGAGTTTACAGGGGCCGACCGCTATACCGCGGAGGTCAAGACGCGACTGAACGGGGAGAAAGCCAATTTCAAAGGCAAAGCGGCTGACTTGTTCGCGCAAGTTTACTTCCAGCGCAATGCGGGGACACTTTCGGTCGTCGCGATCAGGACGCGAAACGGACAACCACTAGTGGTCAATACCGGCGAGAACCCTTGGTCGGTCGATGAGGGTTTCGAGCCCTATGCGGTGGACATCGACGCAATTTGCAAAGAGTAAGTTGGCAGCCTTGGCAGGGGAAAGCGGACTGCAAACCTTAATTGCCGCGATAACAACTGAGCATCGGCTGCTAGGACCGTAACGTGCCCCTGCTTTTTATCTGAGTCCGGTATAAGTCGTTCCATCGCCGTCCCTGAACGACCGCCAGGTTTCGACGAGCGGATCTGGGATTCGCGGCGATCGCTTTGTCGGCGTGACTGACCGAGGTTCAGGCGCGAACGAATGTCAGCTTTCCCACCTTTAGTGCCTGAAACCTGACAGGCCGCAGACGGCCCTAATTTTGCCGTCAGATCGTAGGCTCCCAGCCGCGCCCGATGAGGGCTGGCTTCCTTTGCGACGCAATGTTCCATTCTCGCGTCGGTCGGTCAATGAAAGCATGCGCCGAGAACGAGTGAACCCCACTGCATAATCGCTTCGCGACGCTCTTATATGATATAGTCGTCGAAAAGATGCTCATAGCGACAAGCTTAGCTCGCCTTGTTCTCTTTTCGGCTGGGCCTGGGGGTCCGCAACCAGTCAGGCAACAGGTTGATGACATATTGATCAGGTATGTGGGCAGTCACAACGGGGATTTTCTCGACGAGGGTCTTTAACTTGGCGAGCGACGTCCGTGATGGATACCTGGTCACTCCTTCGCCACCCTTTCCTTTGTGACCCAAATGGTCATTGCGAAATTCAATGAACACTTCTTGGTCTTTAAGTTCATCGCTAACCATATGCCGAGCCGAGTGCATAGCTTGCCCTCGCTTAAGGTCAGGAACATGAGGCGCGATATGAACCCACCAGATTTTATAGAAAACATCACCGAGCTTTCGCTTGGTGCTTGAGGCGGGCATCAGTTCCGGAAATAGAAGGGTCTCTCCGGCCTCGCGCATCGCCTCCACGTAACGAAGGAACCCTAACCGGATGAGCTCATCGCAAATCACGACTACTCGCCGCGCTGACTTGTTTTTCAATCGTCCAGTAATAGTTGGGCGTATTGCGAGGTAATAATATCCGTCCTTGCCTTCAACATCGTCGAGCATGAGCTTGCAGATTTCTTCTCTCCTAGCTCCAGTATACCATACGAGCAAAAGAACGAAAAAGAGGCCGTCGTGGAGGATGGCTTTTCCTGCTTTCAGACGCCCCTTGTTCTCAACCGATTTGCACCCTGTCCAGGGTGGAAGCTGGAAGATAGCTTCACCTTGTTCGCGACTGAGGCGATCTCGAGCAGCAAACTCGTCTTCGTCGACCGGGGTTATGAAACAAGAAAAGTCGACCGCGCCACCATTCAGATAAGATACCGGTATAAAATTGTAGATCTGTTTGAGGCGTTCAAAATGTCTATTCGATGTTCGGAGGTGTAGTCCGATAAATTCTGCGCCAACGTTGCCAGAATTTACTTTATTGGCTGCCCGAGCTGCTGCATCCTCCAATGTATCGGTGATTCTTCTATCTGCCGGAGATTTTCCGTAGTGGACAGAAATATGCTCAAGATGACAATCGAACGTCTTGAGGTCGTCTTGAGTTATTGAACAAAGCGGTGTTCCTGTCGGTAAGGACTTCTGAAGTAAGGTTGCGGCCCACCGAATCTGTCGAAGCGTGTGCTCGTGCGTCTGTGGGCGAGCACGTTTACCGCCGTCACGATGTTCGAGGGGAAGTGAGTTGCTAGCTATCATCTTCTCGGCCACTTAAAGCGGGCTGAGATTGGACCACTCGTCCTCGAGATTTTCGTCGGTCGTGTTCACATTCCTTGTAGGATGGCTAGACGAATTAGCGTTCTTATCAGTGACCGATTTCTTTTCAGCTCCCGCATCGAAGCAGTCGGTCTTTCCTACAGGGTCGACTAAGTCCTGTAGAGCGACCTGAGCATCCACGAATACATCCCGATAAAAGGGATAAAGCACCACCTCGAGCCGCCATTGGTTTTTTGCGCTAGCTGCAAAACCACTCAATTCGAGGTGACGAACGATGTCCTTTTTGCGGAGTGGGCTGAGGCCTTCGGCTTCATCTTTTTGAATTACTGTTTTGAGATCATCAATGCGCTGCTGGTCCCAACCCGCGTCCTTTTTCGCTTTTTGCTCTGATGGAAGGAAGGACATTCGTCCTCCCAGTTCAGTCATGCGCTGAAAGAAATCGATATAAGCTAGGTTGGCGATACAGTGCAGCTCGCCGAGCGTCGCGGTTGAGCGCTGGTCGTCGCAGACTTCCTGGAGCTTCTCTTCATACATAGCTGCTGCGATTCCCCGAAGTTCGGCTTCGGTGATGTTCGGGTTAGCTTCTACGTTTTTTCTCAGCACGCTGGTCACTTTCGGCATAGCGGCGGTTAAGGCCGCACCTCGATTTCGTGCTTCGACCCGGTCTTTGGTCCGGAGTGAGAGTCGAACATCGATACGCATATTATGGAACGTTAAGTGAACGCGCCGCCACCAGAAAATGTGCCCACGGCGAAAAACATGCTGAAGAGATGCCACTTAGGAAGATCTTTTCTGGCCAATTAGTTGGCACACTGAGGTGCACAGCTGAAATAGCCTTCTGGAATTTATCCAGTTAGATCAACAACTTAGGGGAAAGCTGGCTGGGGTGGCAGGGATCGAACCTGCGAATGTCGGTACCAAAAACCGATGCCTTACCACTTGGCTACACCCCAGCAGTGCGCGCCCCTATAGCGTCTCGGGCGGGGAAGGGAAGGG
>Ga0208560_1000029_pt1 | contig 19666 bp, 25 predicted proteins | sample Virmet3827_250_FD_185742 | JGI IMG/M metagenome (GOLD analysis project Ga0208560, IMG submission 185742) | Marine viral communities from the Southern Atlantic ocean transect to study dissolved organic matter and carbon cycling - metaG 3827_250... | ecosystem: Environmental > Aquatic > Marine >...
TCAAAAAATTGCTTCATTAGATATTGCTCCTAAAAATATATTCAATTGCACGATCTGCTTCTTTTACAAGATCGCGTTTACCATACCAGCCACCCGTATCATTGTCAAGATCACGACATATATATGCGATCTCTTGAGCTGTAATTGGATAGCCACGTTTTGTAGCATTCCCCGCCACCGTCACCATGATTTGATACATCTTATAGTACCAACCAGTATCGGTTATCTTCTTATACTCCTCGACTTGCCTTTGGTTTACAAATGGGCAGTCGCGATAACTTGACCAAGTAAAGTCAGTATTATTCAATTGTTGTTTACGATGTTCGATTAAACCATTACGAATCACTTCAGGTAATCGATCAAAGAATGAATCGCTTGTAGATATATAGCGATGCTTTTCCATCAACTCATCAGGATCCATAATCTTACCGTCATGAGAGAAGATAAAGTTATGAGCACCTTCATAAGTCGCTGGTATGTAATACATCCTTGATAAATCTTTTGTTTGAACATCAGCAATATCGCCGATTTCTTTATTGAGTGCATACCAGAAATGTTTAATTTGTTCGTTATCAACCCACTTAGTTAGAGGGAATACTAAACGAAACTTTGGATTTTCTTTTGTAGAACTTGCAGTTGAGTAACATACATATCGGTATTCTTCGTATTGCTTTTGAATATCTTCTACATTACCGACATAGTCATCAACATCTACAATGCCGAAACCTCCCCATGCAACTACGTTCGCATTTGCTCTTTTAGAGTTTTCAACGTAAGTCGCAGGAGAGATCAATGGGGCATCTTTCTTTTGCTTAAATGTTTTTTCTTTTGCTAGCTTATACAGTATCTGCTCGAACTGATCAAAGTCTTTATAATCAACTCGTTTAGAAGTATTGTTATCGTATATGCTAGCAAATATTGTTAAAGAGACCATGATTGCCACTATGTGATGGATTAATCCAACCTTCAGGCTTTATCAAATCCGGAAGTCCAAGTTTGTTCGGACGCTCAGGTTTGATTCCAACTTCTTTGTTCATATTTGCAGTATGTACACGATCCCATGCTTTATAAGCATCAACGCCAAATGCATCAAGAGTTCCAATTGCAACAACACATAGATCAATTAGACCATCTACGATTTCTTCTGCATCTTTCTCACCAGTAGCTTTAAAGGTTTCATCAAACTCTTCTTTAAGGAATGCTACACGAAAGTGCAATAGTTGTTCTAGCTTTTCAGGATTGTTTTTAATCCATTCATGTACACCATACTTGCTGTGCATATCAGCAATATCTTTTACCCAGTTTTGACTCATTGTGCAATAACTCCTTGAGGTGTTGCTGCTGACATATCGATAGATGAGGTTGATTGTACATAATGATCAGCAAGTGCTGCTGTAGGATCACATGCAAATACGACTTGAGCAGCATCAATTTCGAATGTGTCACTAGCAGCATAAGGCATAAATGGTACGAATCCTAGATTAACATCATCTTGTGTAATAGTGACAGGCATTTTAAGAGTATAAAGACCAGCATGATCAACATCGACTCTTGCTAGTACCTCTTCGCCTGTAATAAGTTTTACTAATTTTACGTTCATAAGTTTCTCCGCGTTTTATAATGTATATTATAACATAGTTTTAAGTAAATGTAAACCCTTTTATCAAAAAAAGTCTTCAAGAGAAGCTCTTTCTTCGGAAGACCAACCGATTGCACCAAGGATTGGTTCGATTGGATCAAGGAATGTTTTCTGAAATTGTAAGTCATAGTCAATATATTTATCAATTACAAATTCAGATGGTAAGTAATCAGGAAACGATATAACGTTTTCCTTGATGACATTTGGTTTACGAAGATAGATAAACTTGACCTTATCACCGTTCTTGATTGGTGAATACTTCTTCGTAAGAGATAGATCTTCGACACGTTTGTTATAGAGCAAGCTACCACGAACATGAATTGGAGTACCTTTCTTGTAGATCATATCGTTGTCTTTGTATTCTTTGACTTTAGACACACCACGTGGGAATGCAATATCGTGTGCTGGTAGTGTTACAAAGTAATCTTTGAAATCTTTGATCGCAGCTTGTGTCTTTGTTTCACTGCCGTCGATGATTACCTTGAAAATAGATTTAAGAGCATCACGACATGGCATGGGGGTGGAAGATTTAATAGCTTCGATACCCATGATTTTTAGCTTAGGTTCTGCATAACGTACACCTTCATTATCATGTACATTGAGGATATAACGTTTCTTAGCAGTCCAGATTCCGGTATCAGCGATAACTTCACGACCCATAACCATCTTGTTTTCGATACCACCCATCGTATTGAATAGATTAGCATAAGCTTCGGTAAGAGCTGGTTCGAGTTTCTTTTGCGCGACTGTATCAAGAAAGTCTACAGGGTTAGCGGGTTTAACTGCTTCTACCAATGGATCAAGGTTAACATAAAGTGAATCGGTATCGATTGCAATAACATAATCTTTATCTGTTTTAAGTACTTTGTTGAGGTAATCATTAATAGCAACCTCAGCCCACTTGATCGATAGCTGGCCAGATATTGTAATAGCTTCAGCAATACGTTGATCAAAGAATCGGAAGTACTTATTACCGAGTGCACCATAAAGAGAGTTTAGAAGAATCTTAATAGCCATTTGTCTGTTTTCAGCAATGGCAATATCGCGTTCGATACTGTATATTGTTTGCTTATCATCTTTATCAGCTTTTTGTAGTGCCTGCTGAGCATCCAACATTTGACGTTTAATACCAACACGTTCATTGTACATGCCATCGATGATGTCTGGTAGAATACCTTTCTTATCAGTTCGAAAGACTTGACCATTACCACCAATTGATTTGCCGGTACCTTCGAATGTAGTCTTCTTATCAAGCAATGATTGTATATCAACATTGTATTGTTCACCTTCGATAATCGTTTCAGGTGACATATTGTACTGCATAATAAGAGAAGGATACAGGGAGTTTAGATCGAAGCTTACAACCCACTTATGAAGACCTACATGTGGATCTTTTACATAACCACCAGGATACGGTGATTTCATTTTAACTTCACTGAATGGCACAGCAACTTTCTGTTCGAACAATTCTCGGTAGATGATTGAATCCCAGATAGCAGTTGTACCGAAAGTATCGTTGTAGTTAACGCCACCTTTGTAAGCCATAGTCAAACATAGAGTAATAAGACCAAGCTTATCTTCCATACGATCAACCAACTCTACATCTTTGATGTTGTAGTCAATAAACTTTTGATAGTCTTCAAGATACAACGTATGCAGAGAACCATGTTCTTCATAAGATAGTTTCTTTTCACCTAGAACGACATGAGCAATATGATCGAGTTTGTATGATTCTTGTGCACCGTAGGAGTAACCAAACTTCTTGAATAGATCAAGGTAATCAATAATGGAGATACCTTTGATGTCATAAGCTTGTTGAGTACGGCCCATCTGAGTGACCGGTCGTTCGACGATGAGACCCCATGGTGAGAAGCGTTTAACGAATTCATTATCAAGAACTTTAACTGTACGATTGATTAGATACGGCATATCAAAGAATCTGCAGTTCCAGCCAGTTACGATATCAGGACAATTAGATCCACGCCAGAAGTCTGTAAAGTTCATGAGCAATTCAGCTTCGTTAGGAAACTCTTTATAGACGACATCGTGTGTTTTCATGATTGTATTTTCTACATCATATTCACGTAAACCCCACACGTAATATGTGTTGTCAATATTGTTTTTAGTTGTGATTGATATGATAGCTTTATCAGCTTTTTCTGGTTCAGGGAAGCCATCATCAGATTCAACTTCGATATCGATTGTTGTTACATTAATCTTGTTACGATCGAAATCGATTTGACCAGGATATACATCATTGATGTATGTAGAGATATAGCGATCGTTACCGAAGATATTTCTACCTACAACATCTGTATTCATTTGGATCCATTCTTTGGCATCCCGCATTGTGTCATGGACAACAGGAGCTACGGGTTTACCGCATAGAGATCGCCATTGAGTTGGTTTGTTTGTTGATACAAAGAGAGTAGGCTGATATTTAATCTTATCAGAGAATCGACGATTACCGTCATAGCCACGGACGAGGAGCTGATTGCTGTAGCGTGTTACATTAGTATAGAATTTCAGAGTGATAACCTTTACGTAATAGATGTATATTATAACATAGTTTAGAACAAATGTACACTTTTATTTATTGGTGATGAGCGACCGAAGTCGCTCATCGAGGGTGTTACATCGATTAAATCTTAGCTCATTCCTGCACTGACTAGCCATATTACAAAAAATGGAATAGCCATTACACCTGCAAACTCCGCGATTTGTGCGCATACTACACACTTCTCACGGGCAGAATTAATCGAATCTTGGCTTAAATATTTCATGATATTCTCCAGTAGATTGGTTATTTCTACTGGTATTCACCCGAATCAATCTTGGATAAAGGTTTTTTCGGTTGAGGTCCCAGCAGATCCGATATTGATCTTCCTAGGACGCTTCTCTTCTGGAAATTCAACTCTGGCTTTCACCACAAGTATGCCATTCCTTAGATCTGCATCGTCGATTACTACAAATTCAGAAATTCTAAATGATTTCTCAAACCTGCGAGACGAAATGCCTTTGTGAACGTATTCATTATTCCCTTGATCTTTTATTTCTCCGGCAATCTTTAGTATACCTTCTTTAACTTCGACGTTTAAATCGTCTTCAGTAAAGCCGGCAACTGCTAGCTCGATTAAGAAATTTTCTTCATCAATCTTAACAACGTTGTGGGGCGGATAATTATCTCCACTACGAGCGTTTGAATGAATTCTTTCTAAATCATCGAATAAACCCTCGAATCCGAGAAAAAGTGAACGTGGTACGTGTAGTCTTGCATTAGTCATTTTGACCTCCTATTTATTTAGCAAGGTTAGTAATAGGACCCCGGTTATCCGGCGGTCCGTATATATTTATACAAAGTGTAACGTTAGTTTGAATTACCGATATTATACTTTGTACAAAGTTCCCATAAAGATTTATCCTTATGAGGAATAACTTTAATTTGACGTAGTGGTGCTTTAGCTGTCGCTTGTTCTGAATTGACAATCTCAACTAATCCCCAATCGCTTAACAGTGTGGTAATTGTATTACGACGTTCAATGTCATTTTCAATTAAGTTAGATGGCTTGCCGTCCAGTAAGAACAACTCTTTAAAATGCACAATAAAGTATCTACCTTGCTTGTGCAAGATATGACAGCTTTGATACAATCTGTTGTCTTTACGTGAGGCCACACCAATACGAGTTAATGTTTCTTTAATCTTTAGAAAGTCATCAGGCTCGTTGAGAATAACTTCCAGCATATCTGCTGGCGTCCATGTTTGTATTTGATTATTGTTTTCCACCTTTCATCATCCTCTTATTCAATTCAGTTAGTTGTTCATTAGTAAATAATGATAATACGGATTTAGCTTTTTCATTGCTATAACCATAATATTCTTTTACCACTTCAAGATCAGATAACTCTGTTGGCTTAAGCCATTTAGAGAATCGTTTTTTCTTCCTAACTATATTTATAAAAAAATCAAACTGAAGGCGATTGTCAATGTGATGATTAAGATTCATCTCATTTGCATACAATACCGTATCTGGAAAATACGATAAGCTTCGATTGACCATGAAAGGTATATATTTTGATTCTGCAATGTCATCAACCATGATATCTTTCTTAGTTGTGTTGATTGCATTTATGTATTCGAATGGGTTCATTTAAACTGAACCCCAGCCATAATCTCGGTAAGACATGCTACTACATTGAGTTCATGATCTGCTACGAATGCATTCTTGTACTGATAGTCTGCAAGTATAAGAACAACCTGAGGTATCGATTGTGGATCGATATAGTCACCCATGTTATCGTATATTTGACGGAATAGAGCAGCTGGTTCTACATCGATGTTATTCACTACCCATTGACGCATACCTTTAAAGTTCTTTTCCTTAAGAGACTTCATAAGAGTTGATACATTTACTTCGGATAACGACACTAAGATACCAGAATCAATTACACCAGATGCTGAGTAACGCTGTAATTCATTAAGAACACGGCGCCAATCAGGACAGTATTTCATTATGAGTTCAGCAATGACTGCCTTATTATATTCAATACCTTCTACTTTAAGAATCATTTCGCATCTTTCCATAAAGGAAGCCATCAATGCTGGGTGATCTTTCTTCGCAATATTAAATTCAATTGGTGTGCAACGAGAGTGTAGTGGTTCAATAATACGATTCTTGAAGTTACACGTTAGAATAAACCTGCAATTAGAAGAGAACTCTTCGATAAAACCGCGAAGTGCAGGCTGTGTAGATTGTGCATTAAGATAATCAGCCTCATCCAAGATGACTACTTTGTAGCCACCTTGAAGAGAAACTGTCGAAGCGAATTTCTTTATCTTGCCGCGTAGTGTATCGATGTTACCTTCTTCAGAACCATTAATCAAGATATAATCAAGATCGAGTTCTTTACATAACGCCTTAGCGACGGTAGTCTTACCAAGACCAGCAGTGCCGGTGAGAAGCATATTGTGTAGGTCACCTCCTTTAACAATATCTTCAAAAGTTTTTTTAATCGTACGAGGTAAGACTATGTCACTAATTTGCTGTGGTCGATAGCGCTCGACCCATAGGAATTCATTAGACAGCATTAAAGTACCTCCCAACCAAGAACTGTTGAAACGCGAAACGATCGCCATGCATCTTTATCAAGTGACCATACAGCCAAATGTTCAGATTCAGGACTAATCGATTCAACAATGGAAGTAACTCCATTAGCTTCTAGAACAGCAGGGTTGAGAGAACAAGGCATGACTCGTATTTCATCTGAGTCAATTTTTTGAAAGGTTACCGTGACAGTACCTTTTTTAAGCGCTTCGATTAAGCGCGAACATTCATTGCGATCCATAATATATCCTTCATAATAAAAAGTTGGGGGTTGTTACACCCCCGTAGTTTTAAGCTTCTACTTCTTCGACTTCTACTTCTGATCCGTCTTCAGCTTCAGCTGTAGCACCTTCTTCTGCATTAGCTGCTTGTTGAGCTTCTACAAATGCTGCAAAACGATTACGTACTGCACCAACGCTTTCTAGCTCAGCACCTTCAAAGGCACCACGCTTTGTAGTAATATCTACAATTGATACTACGGCGGCAAGATCAGCAAGCGACAATTGAACCGGTGCGGCTTCTTCAGTTGCTTCTGTTGTGTTTACTTCTTCTGACATGTTGTTCTCCTATTGAGAGTTGTAGTTACTGTTTTTTTCCAAAGCGATGTAATATCTTACAGGCTTGGTTGTGTTTTTCCATTCGGAAATAAGTTTAGATGAGATATTAACTTCATAGTCTCCATCCAACAGCTTCAAATTGTTGATGTTGATTACAAATTCGAATTGACCTTCTTTGTAACCTGCATCATTTGCAAGCTGTATATTATATATATTCGCTGAACTGTCCTTTGAGTCGAATACTTTAATATTTACACCTTCATCAGTGGCTGAAATAGACATTTCGGAATGACCGAGTGCTGATGCAGCCTTGCGTATTTGCGACAAGATATCATCGGTAAACGATACCGTAACTTCACAATCAGGCATGGTAATGTCTTTTTGTGGTGTCGTCAAAATACTAATATCGGAAAAGAAATACTTAACCTTTGAGTTACCACCAACGACATCGACATGATTATCTCCGAAGCTGAGTTGTGGATCATTTACTAGATTCACTACTGATAAAAATTCATTAAGATCGTAGATACCCATTTCTGTGGGAAAGTCTTCAGCGATATCAGCTACAGCAAGAATGTTCTTTGCTTCTGAAATCGTCTTGACTTCCTGACCAGGCTTTAGCACAACATTAGGATTAATGCTGGAAAAGTTCCTGAGCACAGATAAAGTATCATTTGAAATACTTACTGTCATACTGTTTCTCCTGTTTTAGATATTATATTATAACACAGTTTAGTGAAATTGTACACTGCTATTTAACCTGTCGTGTTCATTTAACGCAAGTAGAGCATAATGCAATACCTTCATTAAGTCTTTTCGATGATCACTAGTACCACCTTTCTGCCCGTATCGAGCATTATACTTATCAACATTGCCTAGGAAAAACCCTAGACCATGACCTCGATCGACAATCACCTCAGAGGATTGGAATCCTCCTTGGCAATAGTGACCCTCATACGTAGAGTCTATATATTGCTTAAACTCTGCAATGAGAGCACCTTCATTAAACTTGTATTGCATTAATCCTCCTGTGTATTAAGTTCGACGCCAGAATCTACTTTAGTGTAGAGATCTAAAAATGCTTCCTTTGTATCATCATCAAAGCGTGAGATACAAAGATCAATAGCCTTTGCTTTATCCGGAAAGACAGTAAAGGTTTGCATGATGTGACACAAACGACGAGTTGAGATTACTTCATCAATGCCATCATCATAGAATGTTTTACGAATAATATCAGCCCAATTGACTAGATTTTCGATGAAGTTTGCATCACCATGAGTCATATGACTTTTAGTATTAAACTTCTCGAAATGACGATACAGAATTTTCTCTTCAATAGATTTTGAAGGAAACTTCTGATCAATAGAGATATTGAAACGCTCAAGGAAAGCATCATCAATAATCGAAGCAGCAGTAAAGCGACCATCTTCTGAACCTTTACCCTTTGTGTTTGCAGTAGCAATAACATTGAAGCCTTCTGCAGGTTTGATGATATCACCAGTTTTCTTTACTAGAACTGGCTTACCTTCAAGAATACCTTGAAGACACATAATCTTGTTTGTAGCACGATCGATTTCATCAAGAAGAAGAATCGAACCAGACTCCATTGCCTTTAGAACTGGACCTTTAGCAAAAACAGTTTCACCATTGACAAGACGGAAGCCACCAATCAAATCATCTTCATCTGTTTCAGGATTGATTTGAACACGAATAACTTCTCGTTTCAGCTTAGCACAAGCTTGTTCAACCATGAACGTTTTACCGTTACCTGAAAGACCAGAGATATAGACTGGAAAGAACATTTGAGATTTAAGAATCTGAGTGATGTCTTTAAAAGAACCCCATGGAACAAACGTAGGATCTACATCAACAAAGGTTTTCTCAGAGTTTGCAACTGAAGCTACCATACCCATTGCAGTATTTGATTGAGACATTTCAGTAACCGGTTCTGCTTTTGGCAATACGCTCGAAAGATCGTATGAACCGATTTTAACTCGAAATTCAGGCTTAAGAAGAGGAACGAAATCTTTTCCAGAAAAGCCCATATCACGAGCCGTCGACTCGATAATATTCTTACGGAAGATTTTCTTATCTGGGTAGTTATTAGCCAGAGTTTTCAGGATATTCACAGTGGAGATTTTCATAATATAGGTCCTGTTTCATTAATTTAGATAGCTATTATATCATAGGTAGATGTGGTTGTATACAACTATTTTCATTTTATTTAGATCGTTTTGTTATATGGAAACCATTCTATATAACCCAATGATATCAATCGTTGCTAGTAGCATATAGTTAGCTAGCATTCCTGTTGATTTACGACTCCGCGCAGCCCATGCATAGAGCACACAACCAGTAATCCATACTGGATACAGCATCACCAATGGTGGATTAGGAACAGTGATTGCCATGGTGATACTACAACCAATGCTTAGTAACCATGCAATGACTTCAATAACAAACCTTTTAGGATTACTACAGAAGTCTTTCTTAATCCAATCTAATATAGTGGGTTCATTCATTAGGCTACTGCAGCTCCTATTTTCTGCATTAATACTTTGTTTGTTTTCTTTGATTTTGAAAACTTCTTGAAGTCATTACCGATTGACTTAGTGGTTGTTGGATTAAACTCTGCAGAGTTAGTATCTAGATCTTTCTTACCGCCCTTAAGCATATAGTAGTTGTTATAACCTAGGACATTTTTAAACTCAACGCATTTATTCTTTCTGTATTCTTTTGCAACTGCCTTTTTAACGTCAACATGATTAACTCGATTTGAGTCAGACGATGCCATTGCAGCACCAACGCAGCGATAGTTAAACTCTGCTGAACGATCAGCAATAAAGAAACCAATTGTATTTGCATTGTAAGTTTCACGTATATTATTCATAAGAGCTTCTGTAAGTTTGCGGCCAGTATTTGTTTTAATTGACTTGTTACCAACTTTAACTATTGCTTCACTCCCATTATGATATGTTGATTTGATTGGCATATCATTTGGATTATCCTGAGATCTCCAAGTTTGAACACGGTTAGCATCACCATCAGTGATCGTTACAAAGTTAAACTTCTGAATAGCGTTCTTCTTAATAAACTTCTTAACTAGATCGCTTGATACTATCAAAGCTTGATTCAAAGGAGTAGAACCAAACTCTTCATATTTTGAAGTATATAGTCTGTAGTTAAATATGTACTCTTTGTGGTTATAATTGTCATAGTCAATCAAACCTTTCGAAAATACACGAAGAGCTAGGTTGTACATTGCTTCTTCATAATCTTTCTTTTTAAGATCAGAGCTGATGAGTTCAACCATTGCTAGCTCATCAGCATCCATTGCACCATTACGAACACTGACATATTCTGATGTAGTTGTAAATGCATAAACCTTGAAAGGAATATTGACTGCTTTACAAAATGATACCATGTGCATTGTTTGTTGGATAACGTTACCAATTACATCATACATAGAACCAGAGTAATCAACAAGAAGCATTAGACCATGATTCTTAGTATTAGCCATGTTAGTTACTCGAGCAAAGATGTCTTCATTGTATTTGTATGAATAAAGCTTATCAACATTAATAGAACCAGTCTTTGCTTCTGAAGCACGTTGCCATTGAAATGCTGCCTTCTTCATTTCAAACTCTTTGACTGCAGGCTGTACTGCTTTCTTTACTTCTTTAATGTATTTGTTACAATGAGTTCGAACATCATATCTGGCTTCGAGCTCTTTCCAATTATTAGTTGGTTGACCAATAGTTTCAGTTCGTGATTCAGCTAGCTTGGCATAAGGAATAACCATTTCGTCTCTTTGCTTTTGGTCGTAATCATTAATGAACAATGTTTGATTACCGTTTTCATCTGCGTCTAAAAGCTTTTCTTCGTTTGATCTAAACATTTGATCTGTTTCAGAGATTTCTTCTTGACCATTATGCTCAGGCTCCGGCGAAGCAATTTTAGTTTGGCTTTCCGCATCTTCTTCTTCCTGAAGTTCCTCATCATCTTCTGGTACCTCATCTACACCAGCAATATAGCCTTCATCTTCTTCACTTTCTTCGGTCTGATCAGATTGTGAATCATCATTGTTATTGTCTTCATCAGATGAATCCATTGGCTGATCATCTTCGTTTGGTGAGTATTGATCTTCACCTTCTTTCTCGTTTTGTTCCTGAGTGTATGCAAGGATTTTCTTTACAACAGCACAAACATCAGAGAACGTTTGAGTATTCATTGTTTCATAGTATAACTGCATTTCTTCATCATTGAAGTTAATATCAATCAAATCAGCAAGCTTAGCTTTTACATTGATCTTATCAATTAACTTTAGTGAATCTGTTCGACTAGCAATATTATCACCAAATAAACCAGAATCAAACAATTTTCTGTAACCAGTTTTAAAGGTACGAATAAGACCAGGATATGTTTCACGAATCTTTCTTTCAATACGAGCATCTTCGACTACATTAATATAATCACGAGGACATCCTTTGATCTCTTCGTTTGAGCTGTGAATACCTTCGTATGGAGTGTATAGAGCATGACCTACTTCATGACCAACCAATAGATCATAAACGTCTTTACCATGATCCTTCCAGATAGGAAGACCAAGTACACGATTCTTTACATCGAACCAAGCGGTCCTGTAATTACCGTGTTCTACAGTAAGATTCTCTTTGGCGAGTAGCTTAGCTAACATTGGATTTACTTGATGCATGGATATGCTCCTTGATAATATAGGTATATTATATCATAGGTAGACGGCTGAGTACAACGTTTTGTGCAGTTATTTTAGACTCATTTGTTATAAGTGGTCACTTTCTTATAACTTTTTGATATAAGCTATTTAACTTTAGAGAAGTTCCTTTCTTTAATGAATTCGATCTTTGATCTAAACTTATTCTCTAAGACATCTCCTTTGTGAGATATAATGAACACATTTGAGCCATCTTCGAGCGTATCAAGTATCTTGGTAAGAGAATCCACGCCATCTACATCAAGACTACTATCAAATGTTTCATCAAGAATCAATAGATTAGTAGCTGCAGAGTTCTTCATCTTAGCAACCTGTCTCCAAGTGAATAGTAGAGATAGATCGATTCTTTGCTTCTCGCCTTCAGAGAATGATGAATAGTTAAATGCATCTCTGTGACGTGATTTGATTGTTTCGTTAAAGCTTTCATCTAAATGGAATGCCACAAAGAAGTCCAGAACTTGAAGGTACTGATTAATCATCTTATTCATGACTGGTAGATACTGTTTAATGACTTTAGTTTTGATGCCAGTATCTTTCAGCATTTCACCAATGACTTCATTATATGTACGCTCTTCAAGGTACTTTAGTTTATGTTCATTCAATGAATCCTTTGACTCACGGAGGCATTCGAACTCTACCTTTGCATTCTTAAGATCACCACTCTGACCAGATAGCGAATTGATTTCTTTTTGTGTCTTATCAACTTCACCTTGTAAGACAGAGATCTTTTCATTATTAGAAAGTATTTGAGCTTGCTTTTCTTTTAGTTCATTAATACTTTCTAGTACAGTAGCAATAGAAGTATTTAACTCATCCATTGCAGATGCAGCTTTGGTCTTATCAGACTGAATACGAACTGCACTTACTTTTAGTTCTTCTTGTTTTTCTGCTTTCTTTTCTTCACTTATGATCTGATCACATGTGGGACAATTAGTATGCTCTTCATAAAACTTAGATGTCTTTACAAGTTGGGATATATCATTCTTATATTGCATATTCTTAGTCTTTAATTGTAAGAGATGATCATTTAGTTTCTCATGAGACGTACTATCTTCAGTCATACGAGTAGTAAGACCATCACCTAAGTCCTTTGACTCTGTAAAGATTTGATCGATAACCTTTTTATGATCACGAATTGTTTTACGCTTACCATCGATTTGATCTTCATTTAACGATTCAAGGTTCTTAATATACTTATTCTGAGTATCAATCTTACCGTTAATCAATTGGATTTGATACGATAGATCTTTAATTTCTTCTTTAATCTTACCATTACGTTCTTTCAATAACCCATTCATCTTACTGAAGATGTTAATATCCAATAAGTCTTCGATTACTTCTCTACGTGAATGAGAAGGTAGTTGCATAAAGGGAATAAAGGAACTAGAACCTAGTACAACTACTTGGTGAAATGATTTATGATTTAACTTAAGAATGTTTTGCTCTAAGAACTTCTGATAATCTCTTGCACTTGATGATTGATTAATAAGGTTACCATTCTGATAGATCTCAAACTTGCCAGGCTTGATAGCTCGATGAATCTTAAACTCAGACGAACCAATCTTAAACTCTACCTCAACAACACAATGCTTCTTGTTAATAGAGTTAATCAGCTGATCTTTCTTTATATCACGATGTGACTTACCAAAGAGACCAAACGATAACGCATCGAGTAAAGTAGATTTACCTGCACCATTTTGACCAACGATTAAAGTAGTTGGACTTCTATCAAATTGTATTTCTGTGAATTCATTACCAGTCGATAGAAAGTTTTTCCATCTACATAATTTAAAGTGTATCATGCAACCTCAAGGTTTTGAGCTTCAGTATATAACTCCCGTAGCTTCATTTTAATATTATCTTTGTCAAGATCTGTTTCAACCGCATCAACATACGTATCTAGTAAGTCCTTTGTATCTTCCAGAGAAACCTTATCATCATCAACGCTAGAACCTACAAACTCTTCAAAGTTCTCAGCAATCTTTAATTCGTATGTTTCAACACTCTGTAGCCTATCAATAAACTTATCAAACTGATACAGGTCTGTCTTATTGACAACCAATACTTTAATGAACTTGTGTTTATATTGCTCTACATCTATACTATTATAATCTATTTTCTCGTCATTGTACACTATTTTTTCAAACATTGTAATAGGATTACGTACGGGGGTGAGCTCTCTTGTTTCAGTATCAAGTATGTGGAAGAACTTAGGATCATCGACATCACTCCAAGTAAACTCCATCTGAGAACCAAGATAATGAACATTACCTTTACTTGACTTCGTATGGAAGTGACCTGACATAACTGTTTCGAAACGTTTAAATAGATCTGCTGTCATACCATGTGGATTAGGCATGCCTTTGTACATATCAAATCCTAGTAACTCAAGGTGAGCACCAAGCATAGGAGCTTTACAGTTGGCAATAAAGTCGGTGTACTCTTTATAATTAGTGTTATTAATCCACGGTACGACAGCTACAGCTAGACCGTCATAGTCCAACACAGTTGGCTTCATTATGATATTTACATTTGTTGTAAAGTAACCAAGCAACTCTTTTAAAGAACATAGCTCATTGGTATTCTTATAGAACACATCGTGATTGCCACAAATAATATCCATGGTAATACCACGATCTCGCATCGGTTCCAAGAAGTGTTTGCGATTTGCATTCAATGCTTTAAAGTTTATGAATTTTCTATGTTCATAATAATCACCAAGGTGCAATATATTCTTAATATTGTGCTTATCCATATATGGCCATAGAACATCCATATAAAATTTACGTTGATATTCAATAAAAATATCAGATGAATTTCTTACACCTGCGTGTGTATCGTTAATTACTACTACTTGCACTTATCTAATCCATGTGATGATTTAAATGTTTCCCATAACTTCTCGAATCTCATTTCATAAAGTTCTTTAAGACCAATCAGAAGGTTTGCCATTTTATCAGATAGCTCTGGTGGCATATCTTTAAACGTAGGACTATCAAGAACTCTTTCCATTACTATATCTAGATCTTCAGTAATGTTCCAGCATTTCATTATATCTTGTTCTAAATCAAATCTATCTTTTTTCATCGCCTTCTTCCTCATTAATATATTGCAATGTGCCTTGTGGATAATAGCCTACTGCTCTAATAAATCGATCCATTTCTTCTAATAAACTATCGATATCAGCTTCGTCAATAATTTGAAATTTAATCGCTTTAACTGGACTACAATTGTAGTCATCATCATCTTCTGGTACATAAGTTAGTTCAATCATAATTACACCATAAATAATTCTAGTTTTTTAGCTTTCGCAGCTGCTTTCTCTTCCTTAGCAAACTGTTTAACTGCTTCATCCTTAGTCTTAATAAGATCAATACGACTCTTAAGCTGATCAACATAAGCTCTTGTATCTGATGCTGCTTGTGCATTCATGCCCATATCCATAAAGTCTTCAACACCCATACGTTCAATGAATCGATGCTTTATGTCTTGTTGTTTCTTTTCCTTTGTAATACGTCGAATGAAAGCAAAGAAGCAAATCTGAGTAAAATATGAGAATGCATTAGGGTTACCAGTACGAGTTGCTGTATCGATATCATAATTGCGAATAGCTCTCAAGCAATTCTCTACAGCATCCATTACCATCTCATCTCTATAAGTGTACCGAACAAAGTTCGGTCTGTGAGACAGGCCTTCAGATATTTTCATAAAGCATGTTGCAATATAGTCAGTAACCTTTGGTGGTACTTCACCTATCTCTTCAGCATCATTTACTGACTTAACATGATCGACAACAGCATAAGAAAACTCTCTGTTGTTTACGTAATGGGGTTTCTCTCTTGGTTTTAGTTTTTTAGTCATGTATTATTCTCCATAATATGTATATTATAACACAGTTTTCATGGAATGTACACTATTAATTAATTTGACTTAAATGAAAATAAAGGTGTACATATAAGCGATTATGTGTTATAATAATATAGATCCCGGGGAGGGCAGGGGTATACTATATTAATTAATGCATCGTTTCATTATTATTAGGTATCAAAGTAGGTGTATCATCATCATCAACTTCATCTAAAGCTAAAGCAAACTTAATGTATATTTCTTTAATATTATAAGCTACAGCAGCATGTGCAACTACCATCGCTTTAGCGATGGTGTACGTATTACTTAAAGAGAGATCAAACCACGGCACTAGTTGATATGCGTCATGCTTATATTTGTTCACTTCAACTTTAAAAGGTCTATCAATAATAAAGTTAGTTTCATTGTTGCATGAAACTACGCCAATAATCTCATCACCATTCATGAGCTTAAACTGACGTATCTGTAGCGTTTCTAATTCACTCATATCTTTATCTCGTATACCTTGTATTTGAATTTCTCTTTATTATATATCTTTATTCTTTCAGCTGCATGATTTAACGTATAATTCTTCGAAGACTTCCAATGTAAATCATCAGCTATATCGTATACCTTTGTAGCTTTACCGTCAATTGACTTACGCAATCCTCTACCAATCGATTGAAGTACTCTAACTTGAGACTTCGATGGTGAAGCAAAGATTATGTTGTTCAATCTTTTTATATTTATACCTGTGGAAAACGTACCAACCGAAGCTACAATAATTGCATCAGATTCTCCTTCAGTGATAGCTCTTATCTGCTCGCGATCGTCCACCCCCGTTTCTCCAGATACATAAAACAGTTTACGATTGGTTCTACCCATTTCTTCTAACTTCTTCGTTAACATATCATGTAATGGCTTACCATGTTTATCTACATACTGAAAGAGTATAAGAGTATTACCATCTTGATCGAGCGCTAGCTTTGAAATAAACTGATTGCGTGGATCGTGTCTTACAATAAAGTCCATCTCTTCTTGATACTTAACCTTTGAAATCTGTTTACAATATTCATCAGCGTACTTCAGCAACAATACCGATACATCTAAATCAGCTAAATCTTTCGAATCAATCAAAGCTTTAGTGGTAGTTACTTTATGTACTGGACCGAATAAACCTTCTAATACAAGTTGATGTGTCTGTGTTCCATCCAATGTACCAGTTGTACCAATTCTATATTTAGCATTACAGCACTTCTCAAGTATTGCAGTTAATGACTTAGCTTTAAAGTTATGTGCTTCATCACCTATGACCATACCATAATCAGCAAACCATGGAGCACGTTCTTTATATATCGACTGCCATGTACTAATCACTACTCGCTGTTTTATATCATACTTCTCTTTACCACCATAAATCTTATGACAATTCTCTTCTGCATCCCATTCATCATATTGACTATAATCACCAAAATCAGAATACATTTGTTCCACAAGAGAAGTAGTCGGTACAATCAATAAGATATTACCTTCATCATACGTGCTCAGATAATAACGAATCGCTATGTATATAATCAAAGACTTACCAGATGCAGTCGGTGAAAGCAGTAATGATTGTCTATTACTTAACGCATGATGTACTGCTTCTTGCTGATATCCTCTTGCTTCAATCTTAGCACCACCTGCAGTTAAATGTAACTCATCTAATAATGCAGGTACATCTATATTCTCTGTTATATCTGGACGACCATAGTGATGGCTATCTTCAACTTCTATTTCATAATCACGTGATGCTGCAAACTCACTAAGGTATTTAAATAATCCAGTATATAGTAACTTTTTACGAACATCGAATAATCGTATCTTACCGTCCCACATGCGATTCTTATACGCAGGCATAAACTTATATCCTGGCACATAAAAGCAAAAATGATCAGCTAATTCCATCTCAATACCAGCATCAGTCTGTATATTGAGAAATACGTGATTAGCTTTAGATACTATTATTTTATCCATTATACTCCACTTGTAAACTTCCTCCACTCAATCATATTTTTAATATTTTGATGTCGCCACTTAATATTCTCTAAGATTTCTTTTAGAGTCTTATCAAGTTCTTCGAGGTATTCGATTTTGGATTGTGCTTCTTGTATGACAGGATCTGAGTCATAGAATTTATCCATGTCTCCTTTAAGTACAGTAAGACCACCAAGAGGATCATAGTCCCAACCAAGATCATCCATCTCTTGCTTAGATAGTTTACCGTTATAGTGTAACCACTTATTTTTAAGCAATACTTTAAACTCGGCTTCACGTCGTCTTAACGTAAGCTTATTGATGCTCATAAGTTCTAGGTATTTACCATGAAGTTTGGCAGATTCACGAGATGCTTCATCTAACTGCATTTCATCTATCTCGCAATCTTTTTGCCACATTTCTAGAATGGACTTTAAATCAATCATATAGTTGTAACCTTATCAATCAGTATTATAATTTATTTTATTTGGAAGTATGAGTACTTAAATGTTACTTCAGCAGTAATATACTCAACATCACTTGCAGTATCAAATTGCAAACCAGATAGCGCAGTAGGGAATATGTCTTTAAATTCTATTTCTTTTGATTTATTATTATGAGAGTTGAGTACAATCAAAGTTGCATCTGACATAACTTCACTCATTTCTTCTGTACCATTAACAATATCATGCATCCAATTGAATGTTTCAATGAAGTTTTCCATGTTTTCAGTTACATTAAATCGTACAGTCAAATCTTCAAAGTTGATTCGATCACCAATAAACCCAATGTTAGCACCTTTATACGGAACAGGAGCTTCAGTCATACTGATTCCTGGTAAGCTTGCTGCCGTACAAAAGTACTCTAGATTAGGATACTTATTATAATCAATCTTTAATGCAAAGCCCGTAGGACTTAGAAAGTTTTTATTAGTTGTCACTGCCATAATTTATCTCCGCTATACCTTTATTTATACATAAAAAAAGAGGGATCCGAAGATCCCCCTTTCTAGTTTACTTCGAAGAAGTTATTACTGATTATACACCAACAACAATGTTACGACGGAAGTAAGGGTTCGAACCAACACTACCAATACCAGTTGCAGTACCAGCGAATGGATTCTGCTGTAGACCGTAACGAGTCTTGAAGCCAACTTTAGGTTGGAAGTCTTCAGCGTTAACAGCTTTCAGCATAGTTAATGGTACGTATGGGCAGTAGAAGATACCTGCGTCATATGAGTTAGTACCTTTATAACCAACAGTAGCATAGTCGTGTGTTGCATAAGGATCGACATATACTTTCATGCCATTCTTAAGAGTACCAGCGAAAGTGTTACCAGCGTTATCAACAGCTAGAGAAGCAGAGTCTTGAGCTGAACCATAAGCCAAAGAACCGCCAGCTGATAGAGCAGCAGCAACTGAACTTGAGCAGATAATGTAGTTACCTTTACCACGACGAGTTTCTTTAGCAATAACGTTAGCTTCTTGCTCTAGACGGAAACCAAGAGCTTGGAATTGCTCTGCTTGCCAACGGCCTTGACCAGTATCTGTATTTGCGGCACCAAGAGTAAGTATACCGTTAACTGCACCAGAAGTACCAGTTTTAGCAGTTTCGTTAATGTTACGGATAACTTCACGGTTGATTTCACCAAGAATTTCAGCAGAAAGGATATTAGCCAATTCAGCTTCAGCGTCTAGACCGTGTACAGCTTTAAGGTCTTGAGCCAATTCCATAGTGTATTCAGCCTGTAGTA
>Ga0208560_1000030_pt1 | contig 19641 bp, 12 predicted proteins | sample Virmet3827_250_FD_185742 | JGI IMG/M metagenome (GOLD analysis project Ga0208560, IMG submission 185742) | Marine viral communities from the Southern Atlantic ocean transect to study dissolved organic matter and carbon cycling - metaG 3827_250... | ecosystem: Environmental > Aquatic > Marine >...
TGACCACACAGTTACTTTGTGCCATACTCACCACTTAAAACTTCACTCAATTTACGGAAAAGATCCTGCGTTAGGAACGGCAAAAAAGCAAATGCGCTGGGTAGAGATTCAAAGAGAAAAACATGGCTTGGTATAATAACTTATTTGGAAGGAAACCAGTAGAGGTTGAGGAAAAACTTAACCCTGCCCAACAATACCTGGGCAATAATGTAGAATCCTCAAGAGAGTTTACCCAGAATTACGAACATTACTATGAAAATTTAGAGATAGTAAACCGTGCAGTAAATATGTTAGTTGATGATGCAGCAGCAGTCGAAACCGTTGTTAAGCCAGTTGCTCGTAGAGGAGTAGTAAAAGGAGTAAAACGAGCAAAAGTAGAGCTTCTTTTAACAAATGAACCCAACCCTTTTCAGGATATTAATACTTTTAGACGGAATTTAATTACAGATTATATACTTGATGGTAATATCTTTATATATTTTGATGGTGCACATCTTTACCATCTCCCAGCAGATAACGTACAAATTCATGGAGATTCTAAAACTTATATTGAGAAATATACATATAACGATATTACTTATGCTCCAGAGGAAATCATACATATAAAAGAAAACTCTTTCGTCGATATTTACAGAGGTGTTTCAAGGTTAAAACCTGCAGTGCGCACAATGCAACTAATGTCAAGAATGAGAGCTTTCCAAGACAACTTCTTCAAAAATGGAGCAGTACCAGGACTTGTATTGAAGTCGCCTAATACCTTATCTGAGAAAATTAAAGAACGTATGATGGTATCATGGCAGAATCGCTATAGACCTGATACGGGCGGACGCAGACCTCTTATACTAGATGGCGGTATAGAGTTAGACAAGATTTCAAACGTGAACTTTAAAGAACTTGACTTTCAAAATGCTATTGCTGAAAATGAAAAAATTATTCTAAAAGCAATTGGAGTTCCTCCAATTCTATTAGACTCAGGTAACAATGCTAATATTAGACCTAATATGCGATTGTATTACCTTGAAACTGTGTTACCTATAATTATCAAACTAAACTCAGGCTTATCAAGATTCTTCGGGTTTGATGTAGAAGAAGATGTAACAAACGTTCCAGCTTTACAACCAGAATTAAGAGATGCGGCAGCTTATTACTCCTCATTAGTAAATGGAGGTATTATCAGCCCTAATGAAGCACGAGAGGCTTTAGGGTATGAAGATCGAGAAGAAGCCGACGACATACGTGTCCCTGCAAATATAGCAGGTTCAGCAGCAAACCCAGATGAAGGCGGACGACCGCCCCAGGAAGAGGAAAATGTATAATAAAAGAATGGTAGCTAAACTAGCAGCTTACTTTGCAGAACACGGTCTACCAAAAAGTCATGAACACTTTAAGAGAGACAGCAGAAAACCTTACTCAGCTACACTAGTGGCAGGTAAAATAGGTCCTTGGCCTACAGTGTTACGTTATATAAAACAACATCACAAAGAATATTGGGATCTAGCCCAGCCACAAGAAAAGGTAGAGCCAGAACCCACAACTAAAGACCCTTTAGAAGCACTTAGGGCAGGTAATATAGAGAAATAATATGGATAAAATCTTACATATAGCCTCTACGTTTAAAACTCATGAAACTGATGATGGAAGCGTATTAATCAGAGGCATGGCCAGTACTAGCCACGAGGACAGAGCCGGAGATGTAATTGCAGCCGAAGCCTGGAATAAAGGTGGTTTAGATAACTTTAAAAATAATCCTATAATCTTATTTAATCATGACTACGATAAACCCGTTGGTCGTGCAACAGAAGTAAATGTTACTAAGATGGGATTAGAACTAGAAGCAAAGATTAGTAAGGCAGCGCCTGCTAATGTTGCTCAACTTGTTAAAGACGGTGTCCTTGGAGCCTTTTCCGTTGGTTTCAAAGTCAAGGATGCTGATTACGTAAAGGAAACTGACGGATTAATGATTAAGGATGCTGAATTGTTTGAAGTATCGGTTGTTTCGGTACCATGCAATCAAGCAGCTACTTTTTCGCTCGCGAAATCATTTGACTCAGAAGAAGAGTACAATGAGTTCAAGAAAACTTTCACCAATCGTGTAGATCTAGCCGGTCAGTCTCTGGCTAAGGACGAAGTTAATACTTCTAGCATAGCTAGTGATGCACCGCAAAGCGCGGATATTAAATCCGCAGATCAGGAGATCAAAATGGACAATCCATCCTCAATCGACTTGGAAGCATTCGCTAAGAAAGTAGCTGATGAAACTGCTGCTAAAATTGCAATGAAACAAGCCGAAACAAAAGCCGCTGAAGAAGCGCAAGCTAAAGCCGCTGAAGAAGCGTCTGAAGCAAAAGCTTTAGAAGCAAAAACTATTAAATCTAGCATTGAAACCGGTGTTAAAACTGGCGTTGAGAAGTTAGAAGCAGACTTGCAGAAAGAATTTGAAGCCAAAAATGCAGATCATGCTGAAATCGTAGCAAGATACCAAGCTGACCTTAAAGAGAAAGGTGCTGAATTGGAAGCTATGCGTAACAGCAAGCGTGATTTCTCAGGCGTTCGTAAATCAGGCAATATTGATTTAATTAAGTCAGACCTTCTAAGTGCTCACATCTTAGGTAAAATTACTCGTAAGGGTTATGATACTGACTTCGCCAAAAATCTACTAGAAAAAGCAGCCGTAGACATTACCGCAGTTACTCCAAGTGTTTCTTTGGATATTGCTGTTAGCGATGCTTTTGAACAAGAAGTAGGGCTACAGCAGCAAGTTGCTGGTCTTTTCCGTGAAATCCAAGTAAACTCTGGTTCAACTGTTTTGCCAGTTAACCCAGACGCAGAAGCTGCATACTTCTCAACTGCAGGTGCTGCTGATGATGCTGGTTTCTTGGAAGATAACACTAATGGTGTTGCCGCAACTGGTAACGCGTACAGCGTTGGTCAGGTTGTATTAAGTGCTCACCGTCTAATCTCTGGTACTAACATTACTAACGATACTGACGAGCAAACTGTTGTATCTGTACTTCCAATGATTCAGTCTGCTATGGCTCGCGCTCATGCACGTGCTAAAGATAAGATGTGTCTCTTCGGTAACAGTTCTCCCGCTATTTCGGGCTTCTGTGGTACTAACGGTACTGACATGGATACTGCAGGCTTGGCTACAGATGCATCTGCTTTAGGTGGTCTAGCTGTAACTGACTTCGACATCTCAGATGACGATTTCCTAACTGCTCTTCAAGTAACTAAAGCACGCAGCGTTATGGGTAAATACGGTGTTAACCCTAGTGACCTAGCTGTTATAGTTGGTACTACACAGTATTACGAGCTAATGCAAGACACTGCTTTTGCTGATGTTCAGCAAGTTGGTGATCTGTCTAGCAAAGTAAATGGTGTTGTAGGTTCTATCTATGGTATGCCAGTAGTTGTTACTGACCTGTTCACAAAAGTCAATAACTCGACTGCATTTGCTGTTGTTAATACAAGTAACTATGTTATCCCACGTCTACGTGGCGTTAGCATCGAAACTGATTACTCAGTTGTTAATCAGCGCACTGATCTTGTTGCTAGCCAGTCACTTGGCTTCCAAGAGCTAGTTGCCGGTTACACTTCGAATAATCCTTCGGTACGTGCTTTGTATCAAGAATAATAGTAATACTTTTACTTTTAAACTTCGGGGAGGTTCGCCTCCCCCAAGTTTTTACTAATGGACTTATAGAATATGGCAGATTTAATAACTTTAGATGATTATAAAATAGCTGAAGGAATTCAGAGCACTAAAGACGACTCTAAATTGAGTGTCTTGATTTCGTCTGTGAGTCAATTAGTAAAGACTTATTGCAATAATAGTATCGTGGATTATTATAGTAGTGCAAAAACAGAAACGTTTACTATTAGCTATGCAGAAGACTTCGTACAATTAAGTGAAACCCCTATAATATCTGCAACAGTTTATGAAAGAGAGAGTCTATCAGGGAGTTATACAACTCTTACAGCAGACTCAGATTACTATGTAGACACTAAAACGGATAGTATTTATAGAACCAACTCCTCGGGAACTTCTAAAACCTTTCCTTCAGGCCCTGGATCTGTAAAAGTTACTTATACTGCAGGCTACTCAGCTTGTCCTACGGATTTGAAGCTGGCTGTATTTGATTTGGTTACTTACTATCATAAAGACGAGCATAAAGCGCGTCAAACTATGGCGGGTGCGAGCATACAGAACCAAGGTTCTTCAAGTCAGCGTAATAACGTAGCGTTCCCAGACCACATTAAAAGGGTCTTGGATCTATATAAAAACTTTTAATGAGTACGAAAAGTTTATTAGCATTTGTAAAAAATCTGCATGAAGATTTTAAAGATGCTGATACAAACGAGAAAAGAATGGAGTATAACTTAGATACCCATACTTTTGGATACGAAGAATCTGTATTTGTTTCTGAAATGATAAATGAGTTAAAAGCTCGAAAAATAAGATTAGGCAAAAGTAAAGTAGCCGAGATAGAAAGGTTAGCAGGATTATTTTCTACAGAACTATATGCATTTCACGTAGAAATGAATGCAGAAGCCAAAAAGGTAACTGGCATAACACATTTGGTAGGTACTGAGAAAAACTTTGCATTTGTATTTACAACAGACGTCAGAACTGGTAAAACTCCGAATAATTTTGGAGGAAAAGGACAAGGCGAGGCTGATGTATTTGACAAAATCAAAGTAAGTTATGGTGAGGCATACAGAAAGTTCTTTTTCGGCGTAAGAGCAGCATTTAAAGAAGGAACAAAAAGCAGAAAACGTTTTGATGATTCTTTTAGCATGGAAAGAGGTGATATCAGGTTTCTTTCAAAAGGTCAGATGGGTCAATCGGGTCACGCAGAAGGTGAAGGTATTGTAGAAACAATGACTCGTGAGTTTTTTGATAGACACGCATCATCAGTGTTTAACAAAACAAACCCAAAAGAAAGATTAGCAGAACAAGTTCTGTTAAAAGACTTAGAAAACCTTGGTGTAGATATGTCGTTCATGCGTAGCACCAGTGACAGAACTTTTAATATTAGTCTTATTGGTAGACATGGAAACCAATCAGCGGGTCGCGCTATAAAAGCACAGATGGCAGCGGCAGAAAAAAGATTACAAGAGTTAGCAGACAATCCAGCAATTATAGAAAGTATGGCAACAGAACTAGAAGGTTCAGATACTTTTTTAGAGATTGATCAAAAAGAATTGTTAGCAACTGGAATAGATCCTTTTAGAAAGAAAAAGAATACAAAAGTAAGAAGTCAAAATACAAAAGTTAAACATAGTAAAAAGACAGTAACTTCTAAGTCAAAAAGTACAGGTAAGAGACGAGGCAGAGGAAGTCCTCAAAGTTTAGCACTAAAAGGCGTTACTGGGCTAGGATCTGGTAGAAGAACAAGAAATAAAAGCACCACAGGATTTGATCAAATAAAACTACTCGGTGTACTAAACAGAGATCTACCAGGTACTGTAAGAAAGAATATGAGAGAGCCTGGGCTTGTAAATAGAACAGGAAGATTTGCAGATAGTGTTAAAGTTACAGATATAACACAAACACCTCAAGGCTTCCCCAGTATTGGTTATACCTATGATAGAGACCCTTATCAGGTTTTTGAGGAAGGAAGCGGAAGCAAGTGGGCAAATGGATATAGAGATCCAAGAACATTAATTGACAAATCTATTCGAGAAATAGCAACTCAGTTTGCACTCGGAAGATTCTATACTAGGAGACAGTAGTGGCTACAAGAGATTATACAAGTAGACGTTTAGGCATACTTAACGCCCTTGTTGATAAGTTAAAGGGTATAAATGGCACTGCCTCCTATTTAACAGATTTAAGCGAAAATGTGTCTCCTAGACTGAAGTTTTGGGACGAGGTAGAAGAGTTCCCTGCCGTTCACCTAAATGCAGGTTCCGAGACGAGAGAGTATCAAGGAAGTGGCTTTAAAGATAGATTTCTGTCGATCACCGTAAGGTGTTACGTTAATTCCGAAAATACTGTAGAAGCTCTGAGCGATTTACTCGAAGATGTAGAAACAGTTTTAGAAGATAACTCAAGATTACAGTATACAGATCGCACAGGCGAAACTCAGTATACTCAACAAATCACTGTGATCAGTATTGATACTGATGAAGGTGTACTAGAACCTTTGGGAGTTGGAGAGCTTTCCATTGAGGTTCGATACTAGAAAATGCAGGCACGAATAAAAATTCAAGCCCTTGCCTTTTCAAGATACATAGGAGATAAACTATGGCAACTTCTTTACATTTAAGTCGCGAGGTAAAGGTTTATGTAAAATTCGGAGATAGTATTTGGGAAATTCCGGTTTTAGATGGGCTTAGCTTCTCGCAAGGAACAAACACAGCGGAAGTAACGCTGAAGGAAATGGCGGACGGTAGTGATGTAAGTCGTCGAGGTCGTTTGATGTTTAATGACTCTTTGGCTCCTGCAGAGTGGAGTTTCTCGACTTATGCAAGACCTTTTAAACGTTCTGTAGACAACATTCAACATATGGCAGAGGAGGTCCTTTGGGCTATGATGGCGGGTGCAGAAACCTCTGAGTATGCGACCGGTACTGATAAGTTTAGTAATGTTATTGATATGGACGGGTCTAGAGCCCTTATTGATTTTAACTCATCAAACCAAATGGTATTCCCAACAGCTACAATTTACTTTAAATTTGCCGCAAATGATGGTGCAGCTACTGGTACAGACTTGTGGTATGAGGTTCAAAATGCTACAGTTAATGAAGTTAGTGCTGATTTTGATATTGATGGTATTACGACCCTTAACTGGTCAGGTGGAGGCACTAAAATCGTAGAACCCAGCAGCGCGCCGACTGTAACCCCTATAGAAGTAACTGCGACCGAACTACAAAGTACTTCTAACTTTATTCGTAATCGTTTAAGTCAGATTACTGTTCAAGCAAATGCCGGTGCTACAGGTACGTTCCCAGGAGCTGAAGCTGATGGTTCTTATAGCCTTGTTCTTACCGGAGGAAGTATTACTATTTCAAATAATATAGAGTACGTTACTCCCTCTAGTCTAGGCATTGTAAACGTACCTCTAGGGCATACCGCAGGTACGCGTTCAGTTAGTGGTACTTTTACCTGTTATCTAGACCACGCAACTGGATCAAGCGCAGACTTACTAGAAGACCTATTAGGCTCTGCTACTTCTATCAAAAACTCATTCGCCCTTACTCTATCAGTAGGTGGATCGGGTTCAACCCCACGAGTAGAGTTTATTATGCCCACGGCACACTTGGAAATACCCACTCACTCTATTGAAGAAGTAATTAGTGCAGAAGTTAATTTCCATGCACTGCCTAGCGATATTGCAGCTACTGATGAACTAACTGTTAAATATGTAGGTGCTTAAAAATATTTCTTGACATTTGTGGTCTTTTAGACTATACTATGAAATAGAAAAAGTTAAGAAGGGGTCTTTTTCAGACCCCTTTTTATTATCCGGAGAGTTATGGCTAATTTTAATTTTAAAAAAGCTGCGAAAGTTTATATAAGGTACCCTGTATCTACAGGCACCATATATCGCTTAGATGTTCAGGATATAACTTTCAGCCAGACTTTCACGGATAAGACGTATCCTCAGAAAACATTGCATCATCAGCATAAATTGCATCAGGCTTCTAGCATAAAGAAAGCTAATCCTGCAAATTTTGAGTTTACAATACCTGCTCTTACTCAGAGCGACTCGTGGAATAAAATTGTGCTTGATCTCCTTGTCGATTTTAAGTCGGGGGAGTATAATTTAAATACTTTTGATTTATGGATTATCGGAACAGATACACCAGATTCTGGTACTAATGCATATAAGCTGAACGACTGTGTTATAACTAATGGGACATTCATAATTGAGAAATTAGAGAATCTCAAGTTGACAGTTTCAGGGCAAGCAAGCAAACTAGTGCCTTATGGTTCTGTTGGAAGTGCAGGTAGTACTCACGCAGGAATTTTAAGGTCTGGAACAGACCTACCAACTGGAGTTACTGCAGACTCCGCTTGGACAAGCAGAACTAGAACCTTTCAAAAGGCTGACTACTTAAACATAAGTATTGGCGGTGTTGATATACCTGCTGTTACCAATGTTTCTGTAGAGTTGCAAAATGATGTAAAGTGGAACCCTTACGAAACTGTCAACGACGCATTGAATGTTACAAACGCTGCAACTTCAATGTACCCCTCTAATTTTACTCTGCAAAAGAGAACACTTTCCGGATCAATAGCAGCATATGTGGAAGGAGATGGCGCCGCCACTGGTAATATAGGAGATAAGCACATTCATACGTGGGGCACTGGACAGACTCTTACGATAAAGGCAGGTGCTTCTGCTTCTCTAGGTTTTCAGTTTAACTTATTAAACTGTAGTTATACAAATCGTATTAATGCAGGAGATATTTTTACTCAGCATTATGATTGGAAAATGAACGACAACCCTACGGATCTGGGCGATGCATCAGCTACCGACAGATCTTACATTACATTATCAACATAAGGAATAAATGATGGATTTAAAAAATTTAATGGTCGATACCAAAGCAGTTTGGATTGACTTCCCCGGCCTTGAAGGCTTTAAAGTAGAAGTAGCAAACCTTGCAAGAAAAGAACTTACAGGACTGAGAAAAAAGTGCACAACAACAAAATTTGATAGAAAAACTCGACAAGCAGTAGAAGAAGTAGACGAAGAAAAGTTCATAACAGAGTTTACCCGATCAGTAGTAAAAAACTGGAAAGGTTTAACTCTTGAGCATCTAGAAACCCTACTACTGATTGATATAGGTACTCAAGACCCATCGTCTGAGTTAGAGTTTACAGAAGATAACGCACACACTTTAGTATCATCCTCAGCAGAGTTTGATAACTGGCTCAACGAGGTAGTCTTTGATTTAGATAACTTTCGTACAGGACCAAAAAAACCAACTCCTAGACCAGCTAGAAAAGTTTCTCAGGAACAGTAGCAGCAAAATGACGCGAGAGCGTTATTTAAAAATGTGTGAACAGCTTGGCAAAGAGCCAGATGAAAAGGAGATTCCTCCCGACTGGGAGGATTTTCCTACCGTAGTAATAGATGCTATGAGTGTTTTCTCAATGCTAGGCGATAGAATTATGGCAGATATTGGGTTTGTAGGAAAGGATTTTACAAACCTTCCTTTGTATATGGAAATATACGCGGTTGAAGATAAAGAATTATTTTTAGAGATTCTAACCTTTTTAGAGTCAAGAGCTATCAAAGACTCTCGTGAAAACATGAAAAGAGAGAGGGATAAGCTAAAGAGAAAGAAATAGTGTCTAATACAGTAACTATTCAGTTTAAAGTTGTTCAGGACGGAAAAGGCTTTAAAATTATCGGTCAGGAGGCAGAAAAAACAGCCAAACAAACCGATAAGGCAACCAAGTCTACTGGCAAGTATAACAAAGGACAGAAAGGTGTTGCCCAGGCAGGGATGAACAGCACCAAAGCCTTCTCTAAGATGCGCTCAGAAATGGGTGGGTCTAGTGGTGTTGTTGCTGCCTATGCTACTTTTGCTGCTAACGTATTCGCACTTACAGCTGCTTTCGGAGCTCTTCAACGAGCCGCACAGCTTCAAAATCTAGAAGAAGGTTTTGAAAGATTAGGTAATGCTGTAGGTCGTACATCTACTATGATGGCAGAGAGCATTCAGACTATTACTGATGGTGCTATTTCTTTTGACCAAGCAATGCGAACTGCCGCAACAGGCTTTTCCGCAGGCTTTTCTACGTCTGAAATTGACTCACTAGCGAGAGTTGCTAGAGGTGCTGCAACAGCACTTGGTAGAGACTTACCAGACGCTCTTGATAGACTAGTACGCGGTACTGCAAAACTCGAACCAGAAATTCTTGATGAATTAGGTATCTTTGTAAAAATCAATGATGCCGCAACCAAATATGCTGATACTCTTGGTAAGTCAGCAAGTCAGCTAACGGCTGTACAAAGACGCCAAGCCTTCCTTAATGAAGCAATCTCTCAGGGCGAGAAAAAGTTCGGAGCTATTGCAGAAGAAGTAGAAGTAAATACCTACGATCAATTAGCAGCAAACTTTGATAAACTTGCAAAGTCTGCTCTTAATCTTTTCTCAAATGTACTATCCCCTGTAATCGGATTCTTAGCAAATAATACAACTGCTTTGCTCGGTACTCTTATACTCTTTGGTTCTACACTAGCAAGTAGTATGTTTCCTGCCCTTACAAAAATGGCAGCGAAACAAAGAGATGTTGCCGCATCAACCAAAGAAATGGCACAAGAAGAAGCTAAGCGACAGAAAAAGACAGCCGACATGGCAACAGCAAGCTTTTTAAAGAAACCAAGTGCAGCAACTACAGCAGAGGGAAGAGACTTTAAAGCTGTAGCAGCGTTGAAAAAAGACCTCAGAGCAGGAACAGCCAATTCTAAATCGTTTGACAAAGCATTAAAATCTATAAACTCTACGATGAAGAGAACAGAAACTATTGCGAAAAAGAATAAAAAACTCGAAGATAAAGCGCACAAAGCTCGCATGGCTCAGCTAGAAGCACAAAAACAAAAAATCTTGGATCTACAAAAAGCACAAGAAGGGAAAACCCGTACTTCACGAAAAGCACAAGGACTATCCTTATTTGCAGAGGCAGATGAAGGAGTAGCAGGCGGACTAGAAAGAATTGGTGAACAAGACGGCGGTTTAAAAGGTGTTAGAAAAGGGTTCTCTATTGCAAACGAAGAGTTTAAATCTTTTAAAGATAAAACCAGAAAAGGTTTTAAGGTTATATCGAAAGATGCAAAAGGATTTGGTAAGATTGGTTTTGTACTTAAAAAAGCATTTAAAATGGGTGCTGTTGGTGCTCGTTTATTTGGTGCTGCGCTTGTAAATGCTATTCCCTTAATCGGGCAGATCATCTTTATAGTTGGTCTTGCAGTGGAGGCTTTGGGCAAGCTATTTAAAGCATTAACAAGACCTACAAAAGCCGAAGCACAGCTTGCAGAGATTACAGAGAAGTTAAAAGGCAAGACAGAGCAATTAGCAGAAACAAATGAAAAATTAGCAGACGGTTTTCAAAAAATAGAACTAAATCGCATAGTTCGAGAAGGAGGAGAATTAACTGACGAAATGTTTGATCAAGCAGTAGCTGTCGGGGACGCGAGAGCTGAAGTCAGAGCGTATGCAAATGAGCTTGCAGTAGCTGCGGGTGTTCTTGATGAGTTCTCAGCGTCTGTGGGCAATCTTGCAGACGAACTTGCAGAACGCGAGAATGAAGGCGGTGTGCTGGCAGTTTTATCCAACTTTACAGGGGATATTGTAGAAGGTACTGGTGACTTCTTTAAAGATTTGGGAAAAGGAATTGTAAATCTTGGTAAAGGAGCAGTAGAGGAGATAGAAAACGCAGGTAAAGTAATTTATGAAGAAACTGGATCAGCAAGTAGATTTCTGATAGGCTTGTTTGGAGGAGAGGAGGCCCTACAAGCCCTGGATATGGCGGGTGTAAAAGCCACCATGAAAACCTTTAGAGAAGAGACTATTGGTAATTTTGAAAAAATTAAAGAGACTTTAGACGATGCAGAGATTGCCTCACTAGTTGAGAATGTTTTCGCCGGTCAGTCTTTAGAAGAGTATATAGATGCTCAGCTAAAGACTGTTGATTTGACAGGAACTCAAGAACAAGCCAATATACAGCTTGAAAAAGTAATGAAACGTGTTCAAGCATCAATTTCTGGAGCAGCTAAAGAACTTCAAAAGCAATCTGACTCAATAAATAAATTTGACGAAAACGTAAAAGATGCATCAGCAGCTCTTCGAGCTTTTGCGGTAAAAGCAAAAGAATCAAATAAATTTACGGTTTTAGGAGAGAACTTACAGCTAGTAACTAATGCAGTAAATGCCTTAAGAGATACTGCAAAGGCATCGGAAGGTGAGTTTACTTTCGCACAACTACTAGAGGAACAAGTACTTGCAGGAAATATAAAATTAGAGGAGTTTGGTACAACACTCAAGGAAGTTGTAGCTAACGTCGATGCAGGTAAAGATCCTTTTGAGGGATTAGGAGGAGCAATAGCCAACGCTGCAGACCAATTAATGAATGGGAAAGCAAAATTAGAAGAATTTAAAGCAGAACTGAAAACTCTACAGGCAGTAGCAAAACAAACAAAAGACTTAGATACATTTAGTCGTAGCATGAAAAACTTTGATAAATTTGGAAGTTTTGGACTCACTGGTAAAGACAAGTTTGAGAACGCGATTCCTGATTTTGAGAAAAGACTTGCGATGATTAATAAAGAAGAAGAGATTAAAAATAACATTGCTAAACAGCAAGCAGATATGAATTTAGCTAGCCTTGAAGTTCTTAGACTTCAGAATCTAGGTAATGCGGATATCCTGACGCAGATTCAAAAGCAGAAGGATGGAATAATTGCTCAGCGCGATGCTCAAATTGAACTTAATAAGGCTAAAGGTGATCAAGCAACAATTGATGCTGGATTTGACTTCCAAAGAGGAGAAGACGCTAGAGTTGCAGAGACTTTAAGTGCCGCCGGTACAGGCGATACTGTATACGATCGAGTAGAAAGCTTCCAAAAAGCTGGAGGTATGGATGCTTTGGAGAAAAAAGATGCTGATGGTATAGTAAGTGCGGGTTCGGGCCTACAAAAGACAAGAGACCAACTCACTGCAATGAATGAGATGATTGGGCCTCAAATAGAAAGTCTTAAAAAGCTAGGGCCAGAAGGAGAACTAGTTGCTGCAGTAACAGAAGGGTCTTTTGTAATAGGCGATGCCTTCTTAGCGATGTCTCAAAAACTTGAAAAAGCAGGTACAGGTATGGAAAAAGGTGCTGCTATGGCGGCGTTTGCAGGTCAAATGATTGGTCAAGTTAATAGTATGCTCGCAGCCCAGTCAAAAGCAAAAATTGCAAACATAGATAAAGAAATTTCAGCAGAAAAGGCCCGAGACGGTAAGTCTCAAGCCAGTGTAGCCAAGCTCGAAGCAATGGAAAAGAAGAAAGTGGCGATGAAGCGTAAGGCTTTTGAAACAAACAAGAAAATGCAGCTTGCTCAAACTCTTATTTCTACTGCATCAGCTGTTATGTCTGTAATGGACGATGTGTCCCCACCGTATAACTTTGTACTAGCTGGACTGGTTGCAGCATTGGGTGCTAAGCAGATGGCTCTGATTAATTCAACATCTTTCCAAGGCGGAGCAGGCTCCGCAGATCCAGGACCTTCAAAGATATCTTTAGGTTCACGTAAAAATACGGTGGATCTTGCGAAAGGCAATAATGCAGGTGGTGAACTGGGGTATGCAAGAGGGGAGCAAGGTGTAGGTAAGGGGATGACAAGCTTTAGGCCTGCCTTCGCGGGAGCAAAACATAGAGCTGGTGGTGGTTATGTAGTAGGAGAGCAAGGCCCCGAGGTGTTTATGCCTGAGGTTCCTGGAAATATAATCCCTGCAGGACAAGGTGTGGGCGGAACTACAAATGTAAATTTCTCAATTAATGCAGTAGACACAGCAGGTGTGGAAGAGTTGTTGTCAGTACAAAGAGGTAATATAATATCAATGATTAGAGAAGCAGCAAATGAGCACGGAGAATTTTTCTTAGAGAACATAGATACTGAGGCTTACGGAGTATAATAATGGCAATAACATATCAAAATACACTACCAGATCCTAATAATCCTATTAATGATGTAGGCCGTGCCGCTGCAGGTAGTGTCGGTCCTGGGTATAAAAGCGTCAAACTTTCGTCAAAATCTCAGATAATGAAAAACCGTACGAACTCTGGACGTCTTATTGCTCGCTCTCACGGATCACATACATGGGAGATTAATATTACTTACAATCCTATGACTCGTGCAGAATTTGAGCCAATTTATAACTTTTTATTGCAGAGACGAGGGGGTATGGATCCTTTCTATGTATCCCTGCCTCAGTATGTGGCTCCTCAAGACAGCACCTTCGCTACTCATGTAGCCTCTAATACTGTTGAAACTAATGGCGAAGTAGCTAAATGTATACAAGGTAATACTTATATAATAGAGTCTTTAGGGTATGGAGCAAACTGGACTAGTATAGGGGCTGCCTCCGAAACTGTCGGAGAGGTTTTTACTAAAAATGGTGTTACTGTTACGGGTTATGGCTCAGTTGACCTTGCTGCAGGCACTACTTCAATGATGCTTGATGGAATTGGTTCAGGTGATGGAGATCCTCGCCCCGGAGACTTATTCACAATCACAGACACCGACGACTCTAACCACACAAAAGCGTATATGGTTACTCAGGTAGAAAAGAACGGCACAGCAGACGTAGATTATGATAGTCTTGAGCCTGACGACGATGAACGCATCATACATTTTATACCTCCTTTAGCAAAAAGGGTAAACAATAATGCGGATGTTATTTTTCATAACCCCAAAATTCGTGTAATTTTATCTAGTGATGTACAAGAATACTCCTTAGGTGTGGATGGTTTGTATCAATTTTCTTTAAAGCTTGAGGAGGCTCAGCCCTAATGCCCATTCGTAATTTACATGCAGACCTTAAAACATGGCTCAAAAACAATAATGAGTTCACGTACGCACATCTTGTAAAATTTGAGAAACCTGCCGCCTTTGTTCTAGAAGGTGGAGGCTCTTCGATGAAGGCCAATACGTATACGTATATTACAGACTCGTCTTATGATATAATGTACAATGATGGCAGCTCAGACGCAGACGGAAATGCAAACGGTACTCAGAATTATGTGGCGAATAAACTTATCAGCGTTGGGAGCGCCTCAGAAACGACTGAAGCAAAAGCCACGTCTCTAGCTATAAATATCGATTCAACAGCTCTTGGGTCGATATCCCAACTAGGTAGTGTTACTATAACCGCTACAGAGGTTCAGACAGATACTGATTTAGTAGCTGCAGGTTTTAGAGAGGGGGATACTTTAAAATTTGTAAGTACTGATAGTGGTCTTAATGGTAAGACTATTACTGTTTCAAACTTCAAAAGTGATGGAAAAACTATTGTCTATCCAGATGGAGGCTTAACAACAGGTACGATTTCAGGCTCTCATCAACTCCAACTCAATTCAGAAATACTAAAAGCCCTTACTTTCAATAAAGACAGTACTACTAGTTTTACTACTTATATGAATAGAGAGGTCTTTATATATAAAGCTATAATTGACCCCTCACAAGGTAGTATTATAGGCGACCCTATTCTACTCTTTAAAGGCTTTATACAGTCTGGTAGTATAAAGGACGATCCCACTAGGGCCTCTAAGCTGACGTGGTCTTTAACTAGTCATTGGGGCGATTTTACGCGTGTAGCGGGACGGCTTACACAAGATGACGATCACCGAGCGCTCAATGGCGGAGGTATTCCCGATCTTAAAGCTCTTCGTCGTCCAGAGTATTCTTCTGATTTTGGATTTGTACATGCCGATACTGCCATTAATATGATGGCCACTTATAACGTGATAGAAAAAGGTTATAAGATGGCCGATGTAAATGGTGGTTGGTTCGGAGGTAAAAGATTACGGGAGACAGAAACAACAGTTCAAAAAAGAACTCAATTAGACTTTAATCTAAGTCCTAAATATTTACCAGTAATCTATGGCGTCAATAAAGTAGATGCTATACCTATTTTTGCAGATACTGACAATACTGACAACCAGAAAGTCTGGGTGGCTTATGCACTAGCCGAGGGGCGAGTATCTTCCTTGTATGATGTTTATTTTGGCGGATTGGGTACAATCTGCTTAGATAAAACCGACGAAGATACTCGTGATACTACTGACGACGCAGTAGATGTCCCCTGTAAAGGTAGAATGGATCGCGGAGACGTACTAAACACTACTACTACCCTGACGTCCGATATAGGCATAGCCGAGGCCGAGGCAGTTATAGAAAACTTTGAAAATGACGGAGCTAAAGTATTTGCTTTAGGAGGTGTAGACCCCGATCTATACCACACGTCTTTAGACGTAGTTAGATATACCTCAGACTGGGAAACTTCTGGATCGGCTGAAGTAGGAAATACTGGACTTCTTCATGGACAGGGTCATCGAATTAGGGACCCTCTTCTCACAGATATAACTTTCCATGCGGGTACTCCCTCTCAAGCAGCAAATGGAGATATGGTTAAGAAAGCAGCTGCCGAAGAGTTTAAAATACAAAACGACTATTATAGCAATCCCGATAAAAAAGCATATTGGACAAGAAACCATAGATTGTTAGATACTGCATATGTTGTAGCACAGTATAATCTAGGTTTTTCCTCAAGCCTCCCCGAGCTAGACTTCATAGTTAGAGGTAAAGGGGTAGAGTGTTATAATTATGATAGGTCTTATGATAAAGACCACACAAAAACTAGCGCTGCTTATACAAACTTTACTCTAGGTAAAGCAGTTACTTTAAAGAAAACTTCGGACAACTCCACCATTAGTACTGCGACTATTATAGATACGTGGAGCTATTATGAGGATGATGGGGCGTCTCTTAAATATCGTATCAGAACTGACTACGATTCAGATATAACTGACCGTTTTTATATAGAAGATGGCAGTGGGAATAAGTGGTATATGCTTCCTCAAACTATTGCGGAGGAAACTGGAACCTGCCAAACCCTTCCATCAGGGGATGTAAATGTTGCAGAGTCAAATGCTAGTTATGCTGCAGGTAGTTATGAAAGAGTGAATTTAGATGTAACCGCAACAGGCGCGGATCTTTCATTATTCAATGCTTGTGCGGGTATGACAAAGGTAGTAAATGTTGGCCCAGACGGTACTTATAATTGGTCTTATTTAGCTTATAACTCAACTAATCATCAGTTTACTTCTTATAATGCCTTCGAGAGTATAGACGATAACTTCGACGGTACTCCTGTTACGTTCAGAGATCTTATAATATTAGCTTCCAGTGCTAATAGCGGGGATGGTTACTATAATGGTGCAAGAATTAAAGTCACTCGAACAGATAGTAATGGCGTCCCTTTCAATCAGTACGGCACTATAGAAAGTTATGACGGTACTAATAAAATAGCTAAAGTTAGGTATGGTTGGCACCCCGATTATATACCTGCCACCGGCGATAAATATACTATAACTTTTGCAGAAGATTCTAGGGTAAGTATTAACCCTGCGATGCAGTTATTAGATTATTTAAAAAGTCCTGTCTACGGCAGGGGCTTAACTGAGGACGAGCTAGATATTGAGAGCTTCAAACAAGCTGCTAGGGATTGTGACTCACGCTCAGACATAACCGTGGTAACACCTACTGCTACAGCTATCGACTCTGATGATGTAGATGATATATATAAGTATGAGAACGCAGATGGTGTATTACTTTTTCAAGGAAAAGTCAAGTCTGTAACAACCAGAGCTGTAACAGCTAGTATTAGCTATAAAGAGATTGTTTTTACTGATGTTATTGGAAAGTTGGGCGCTAAGTACAATAGTTGGCGAGTTTATGATCCAAAAACCCTTATATGGAAAAACGATGGCACTATTTGGATCACCCCCGATAAAACAGCAGCGTATGTTACGACTTGGGCTTTTGATTCTACAGACAGTGATGTGGTTGGAACTGAATCTGATGTAATTTTACTACCTGCCCACGGGCTTGTCGACGGCGAGGCAGTAAAGTATACCATTCCCGGTGGGAGCGCAATACCAGGTTTAACCGCAGATACCACTTATTATGTTATGCGTGTGAATGATAATGTTATTCAACTAGCGGCTACTTCCGTCGAGGCCTTAAAAGGCTACCCAACTGGCACGCCAGTCAATATAACAGGCTTGGGTACAGGATCAGGGTCCAACGCGATTCACTCCCTCACTAGCACTGCCACAGCGGAAACATCCTTAGCTTTAGCTAAAGTCTCGGGATCCGGTCCCAGCTCTCTGCCGCTAGATATTGCACTAAAGTCTCAGAATGGCAACCCTATCGTTAAATCATGGACCCCTACTCTCGGCGTTTACGGGTCTTTTGTTGGGTCTGGTTATAGTTTGTATGACTCTGATGATGTAAAATATTGGAGATATATGGGGTGGGACTCTAACGACCAAAGAAATGTTACCCGCCATCAAATGAATCATGTTGTAGCGACTTCAAACCCGGTATTTGATAACATTAATCTAATGCTTAAACAGTTTAATGGTGTTTTACGGTATCAGGCAGGAAAATATCAATTAGTTATTAAAGGACAAGCGCCGGCATTGGCGGATGTTGATGAGGACGTAGAGGTAATTACTAATGAAGATATTATTGGTGAGATTAACGTTCAAGATAAAGGCTCTAAAAGATCTTATAATTCAATAAGTACTAATATTAAAGACCCTCATAATAAGTTCGAGGCTCGTGCTATAAATTTCTTTAATTCCACTTATTTGAAAGAAGATAAAAATGTACCTAGAAAAGGTAATTATGGGCTTCCTGGCATCACAAACTACTATAATGGTAGAATAAATATTAAGCAACACCTTGACGAATCTAGGTATGGTTTAGATATAACCTTTAAGATGATGCCAAAAGGCATCCTCCTTTTGGCAGGTAATATCATAAGAATGACTTATGATAGATTCGGCTGGACGAATAAACTTTTTAGAATAAGCTCTCTAACGTTCAACCCTGACTGCACCATTACAGTTAATGCTAAAGAGCATAACGATGATGCATACTTAGTGGAGCCTGTTTCAAAGTCGGGCTATGCAGGGGGGACTGAGGGGGCTCAGACTGCTAGAACAACTCCAGGGTCTCCAGGCACCTTGAATACAACTACTAACGGTGTAGGTGCCGTTGTTTTAACTTGGACAAATAATGCAAACTTTACTGATAACTGGTCTACAGAAGTATGGAGATCTGCTACTACTCCTGTATCTTCTTCTGTTGTTGCCAATGCAACATTAGTTGCAAATGTAGGCAACGCTCAAACTTATACTTCAACAGTGTCACAAACTGCGGACACAACACAGTATTACTGGATACGTCACGTTGTAAAGACTTCTGTTCATCAAGAAGGAGGTGTTTTACTAGTCTCTAAAGATGTACCTTCCGTGTTTAGTCCCAATGACTTAGCAGGTAAGGCAGGGATTGCTACAGTTCCACAGGACGGTAGTTCTGTAACTATTATTGGTCATGTTACCTCTGTTGGAGGAGATGCGCAAGCTACTCTTGATGGTGCCTTTGGCGTCACAGCAGGGACTCCCCAAGGTAGCGGAGTAATTGCCGATGATACAGGGCACTTATGGGTATATGATGGTACAGATTGGATTGACGTAGGGCAGTTTCAAGGTGATGATGGCCCTACTGGTCCCACAGGTGGTACAGGTGTACGAGGTCCTTCTGGCCATACAGGTCGTACAGGCCCTGAGGGTGGTACCGGCCCTAGAGGTGTTGATGGTCCTACTGGTCCTACTGGCTATACAGGTGATTTAGGTCGTACAGGTATACAAGGTGATGATGGTCCTACTGGTCCTACTGGCTATACAGGTGAGTTAGGTCGTACAGGTGTACAAGGTGATGATGGCCCTACTGGCCCTACTGGCTATACAGGTGATTTAGGTCGTACAGGTGTACAAGGTGATGATGGTCCTACTGGTCCTACTGGCTATACAGGTGATTTAGGTCGTACAGGTGTACAAGGTGATGAT
>Ga0208560_1000031_pt1 | contig 18918 bp, 9 predicted proteins | sample Virmet3827_250_FD_185742 | JGI IMG/M metagenome (GOLD analysis project Ga0208560, IMG submission 185742) | Marine viral communities from the Southern Atlantic ocean transect to study dissolved organic matter and carbon cycling - metaG 3827_250... | ecosystem: Environmental > Aquatic > Marine >...
GCAACAATATTTGCACCTGCACCACCTACATCACCTATATCAGTATATAACTGTGAAATTGCATTTGTAAGAGTCTCGTTACCACTATTAATAACTGATCCGATATCAGTATTACCAATTGCTGCAGTAACGCTGTTAATTGCATCTTTAAATGTAACTGCGCTATATGTTATATCACCATGGAAAGGACTTGCAGTTAATCCACTTAAAGCACCTAATGAATCATCTAGGCCTTTAATTTTTGTTACAAGATCTTCTACTTTAAATTGTAATGTAACACCAGTCATTGCTGCTAGAGTTGGTCTTGAGATTGTAACTTGAGTTGCACTCACTGCTGTTACAAATGAACCTCCTCCAGCCGATTGATCAATTTGACTTTGACCGGTTACAAACATACCAACCTTAATACCAGCAGTGATAGGATTTGATGCCATTGTAAGAACAGTCGCACCAGAAGCAATTTGTGTACTATGAGTCGCTAATGAAACATTCGGAGTATTTAATACACCAAGTTTAGCATTTGTAGCATCACCAATATCCATTTGATGTTGCAATAAAAGACCGAGTAAATCAGTTGTATTATTATTAAATAAACTTGTGTTACCAGCCGGGCTGATTGTATTAGTAATAGCAGTTGATACTAATGAGGCACTAGTACCTCTAATTGCAGTTTCTAATTCATTAATTGATGAAACAAAATCTGTTTTATCGTTTGTGCCTAAACTTGCTAAAGTTTGAGATCCGGTACCGTATAAATCAACTTCATGCTCAAGTACCGCATCGATTAAGTTAGATGCGGTCATTGCTGGGTGAGAACTAGGACTAGTAGTAGATACTAAGTCAGCAGATACTAATTCGGTATTTCCACCACGAATAGCAGTTTCTAGCTCATTAATTGCTAATACAAAATCACCTTTGTCAGTTGTACCTAAACTTGCAAGCGATTTATTAGTACCATACAGATCAACTTCATGTTCAACAAGAGCTGATACGATATTGTTTGCAGTAAATGCTGGCCGATTAGTGGTACTAGCTAAATCTGTTTCAACAAGATTATTACTAGTACCACGTAGACCAAGTTCTAATTCATTAATTGCAACAGTTAAATCTGTTGTATTGTTTGTTTGTAGATTTTCTATTGTACCAACATCATCTTGTAATTCAAGTACAGCATCAACAGCACTACCAAAGTATACTTTATAATCATCACCTTGAGCTGTTGGCATATTAAACTCAATCATTTGACCAATAGTATTGTTAGTAGTAACCAGATCTGAAGTTAAATTTGCAGCGGCAATTTTAATAGAACTACCAGATAACGTTGTTCCCGCACCGTTAGTTACGGTTGTAGATATAAGATCTACAGTTGAATTAAATGTTCCAGATATAACGTTTTTAAATATTAAAACACCACTAACATCAGCCGTATATAAAGTACCTTTAAAAGATGGAGATTGTGCAGACCCTTGATATAATACTTCGCCTTCTAAAAATGTAACGGGTATAGATGATGCATTAGTAGTTACATAATGTTTATGTGGTGCTATGTGAAAACCATCTCGCCCCATATCTTGTGTTAATGCAACCCTAGGAGTTACAAGAGTTTGCATACCACTACCATTAGATAGAGTTATGTCATTACCACCAGGTGAAGTCGCGAATGAAATTTGTGTATAATTTGTTGCACTAACATTCTTTTTAACATATAATACGTTAACATCATTAGCTGAACCATATATACCACCCGATGCAGGAGTTGTATAAGTTACTGCTTCACCTTCTTTTATGGCATGATACGCAGCTTGTGATAATACAACTTTATTAGTACCTGCGCTTACAGATGCTCTATCACCATTGAATGTATAGTTACGTGTTCTGTAAACTCTAACATTACCGTGATTATATGATTCAACTATAATTTCCTTTAAACGAGAAGCAGCAATAAAAATACTACTATCTTCAAGGTCGTATAAATTTAGCGTAGGGTTAAATGAATATGCACCACCTATATTTGAAAGTAATAATTTTCTAGGAGAACATGATACTATAGTTGCACTCCACAATGGAGTACTACCAGCTGAGTTAGCGGCATATTGTACAACTCTAGTTCCAACTGCAAACTTAGTAGTAACACCTTCTTTAAGAATAAGATAACCATCAGTATTATCAACTACTCGATCTGCTGAAAAGTCAATTTCTAAACCGCCAGGTAAGTTAGAAATATCTCTAATATATAAGCCATCATCGCCTAAATTATCTCTTGTAATATATTGATCAGTTAATCTTGATTCTGTATCAAGACTAGTTGCAGTATATGTTGCATCACTAGCAACCGAACCGAGATCTAATGATACTTCATTAGATTTTAATCTCCATTCATCAAAGGTTTCTGACTTATTTACTAAGGTTTCTTTTGACATTATTCTTTACTCGCTAATAAGGTTTTTAATAAAGTTTTTATTTCATTTACATCATTTTTGAGATCATTAAATTCATTATCAAATTTTTCTTTTTCTAATTTTTCTATTTTAGAATTTTTGATTTCATCGAGTCGTCTTTGATATAAACTACTATTAGTATTTATAACAGCACCAGACGTAGTATCACGACTTAATGAGACATTATCTTTTATTTTAACTTTCACTATGTACTCGCAATTGCTCTTACGTTAGATAGCATTGGAACTTTACAACTATTAGTTGTTACCATAACAGCTTTAAAAGCAAATGACGAGAATGTATCGGTAACTTCTGGTATGCTTCCTAGATCAACTTCATATTCAACAGCACCAAACGCGCTGTCATTAGTTGGAATTGGAACAGTAGGTTCTAATCTAGTCCATATTAAATCATCAAATGCCACATCATCACCTGAGGTTTGTGCTTTATAATATAAAATAATATCAGAACCTTCTGGCTTATATGCATCTGCATAGAAATTTAAATGAGTAGCTTCATTTGATAATGTAATTTCTTTTGTAATATAATTATTTAGATTAGAATTACCTTTAGCTGCTGTATCAGCAACCCTAGTTCGGCCTTTACCAGTATTATTATATTTAGTAGAACCAATTTCAGTAGCACTAATAGCATGATTAGTTCTATTTGAGATGGCAAATAAAGAACATCTATCACCATCAACAATTGGAGTTAAATTTGTATTAGAAGTACTAAGTGTAATCGTCATACCAAATGACTTGTTTGCAGCAATAGTATTATTCAAATTACCAGTTGCAGCAACATGTTCAGCTGAGCTTGCAATACAAATTGGATCACTTAAATAGTTTGTTTTATTTAATGTTAATGGTCTATCAGATACTTTATTGAAAATACCCTGGCTTCCATCTTGTGATCTACCAGTAAAGGAATCGAAAGTAACCGATATACTAGTATCAGGCAAATTTAATGATTGTACATAAGGAACTAATGCATCAATCGACATATTTTCAGTAGCTGTTACATCATCACCACCACCATACGTTTCTTCAGTCATTGCACTTACAGTACCATCTGTAACAGTTATACAATATGAATCTAATTCAACATCGCTAATTGTAAACCCTGCAGTAGCATTTAATAAAGTTGCTGTAACTGATTGAATGGATGTACAACCAGAGAATACCACTTTACTTCCTTCCATCATTCCATGATTAGGATGACTTACTCTAAGAACAGCACTACCTGCTGCCGAATCAGTACATACAAAGAAAGGATCGCTTTTTAAGGTTTTAACTGGTAATTGATCGTTTACAAATGTAATTGTAGCTGTTGAATCAAATACAGCTTTCTTAAGTTTAAACTTAAGATCTCTAGCAGGATCAGCTGTCCAAGTAGAAGCATTTTGAGACATAAAGAACGATCCACCGTAGTGGTTTCCATCAACCATAGCATTCGTAGTAAGATCGATTTTACCTGGCGATGTAACAAATACTTTATAAACATCTGAATTAGACATTAATACAATTGCATATTCTTGATCCTGAGATAAATAAACTGGATTAGCAAACGTAACTGGAGTTGCTTGACTTGCATCGGCTGATAACATTGAACCGGTGCTAGATCCTCCAACACTAGGACTATAACCTGCGGTATATATTACATTAACTTCGTTAACTTTACCTGCAGCTGCTAAATTACTTATAGTAGAATCTGTAACATCAAGAGGAACTCTAAAGACAGTACCTACAGTATTATCAGGAGATCCTACAGTTGTAAAATTAACTTGCCCGTTGCCGGTACCAGCACCAGAAACAATTCGATAACGTTTCCCTTGGTCCATGGTATTTGCATTAGTAACACCACTAGCAGTAGTGCTAGGATATAGTGTAACATCAGTTCCAGGAACAATTTTTTGAGTAGGATAACCATTAACCATTTCTCTAATAGAAACATTTAATGGTATGTTAGCATCAGCTTCATTTAGGAATAAGTCGAGTTCAGTTACAAATACCCCGCCTTCTTCGGTTATTAGTACCGATTGAGCTAATGGATCAAACCAATCAACTGTTGTATTATCGCTTACATTTCTTTCTGTTATAACCCTAGTTTCACTTACTTCCCTAGTTGCAATTGTTGCAACTTTAGTATTTACAATAGTATTTTGTGTAGTTTCTATCAACCCTTGTGCTCTATATACAGTTTCAGCATACGTATTTTGACTATCTGAATTATTAGTAGAAGAATCAGTTAATTTAAATACACGCTCGCCAGTCTTAAACTGTAGTTGTCTAGAATTAGGTATAATGAATGAACCTTCAATTCTACCTGATGCGTCAGTTGTTAGTACACCTGGATAGCTGCCTGGATGCACTGTTTTATTTCTATGATCAACAACTGCAACTCTATCGGTAAATTCTTCAAATGGTTTTTCTGCACAATAGTTCGTAACATTTACACCATTGAAGTATGCATAAAGCTTAGTATTAGGTTTCATCATATCAGCTGTAAAGAAAATTTCCCTAGAACGAATAAATGGAACAAAGTTAACTTCTACTACTACATCTCCAGATTCTCTTGTTACTGTATCTTCACGAACAAACGATAATAAACCATCTCGAGATTGACCTGTAGTAGTAGTTGTTTCAATAATATTACCTGATCTATTACCAGGCTGCATCCAACCGCCCCTGTCACGCCATTGAGTATCACCATCAACGGCCCAATCCTGAGAGAAATTTTGAATATCATGTTCAACACCAGACCAATCAGACGACCATTCGCCCCAATCATAACCAAGTACACCATCAGCATTAAGGGCCGCGGCCATTTGATCAAATTGTCCATCATCATTAATAATGATATCTGGACGACTAACAACATCTTTCCATTCATCACTATCTGGTGATAGTCTAACGTTTCCAGCCCAGACAAACATATTGTATGGGTTTATAAATTCTGTTTCAGTTGCATTCGGTTGATCGATAAATGTAGTCATAGTGTAAGGTAAAACATACGATGATCTATGGTGTTGAGCTTTACCAACACCAGTATCAAACGGTTTCCTTACTAGGTTAACACATTGTTCATCATACATTGGTCTTACAACATTATTTTTTCGATCAATAGAACATTTGTAGTTCGGATGTGTTACATGCCCTTTAGCGTGTCCTTTAAACTGATCAGTAAAAATACCGTTTTTAAATCTTTCAACTGTATCAACGTAAGTTGTACTACCATCTGTAGTATTTTTTACTGTACGCTGATTAAGAGATATATTAAATGTTTCTTGCTCCATTAAACTTAAAGAAGAGAAATATTCTAATTTTTTAACTCTACTATCAATATCAGCAATATGCTTCATTGTATAGCGCTTATAATTACGTAATTCTGGTAATATATCTTTCTTAGCATCATATGCGTATGGCTTAACTTTTAATGTTCCTATTACCATACAATCGACTGGATCGTCTTGAGGTACTGGATTTTCTCCAGAAACACCTTTTAATACACTGTATTCCCCACTTCTCGACAATACAATTTTATCTATTCGGGCTAGCCAAATTTCAGCATTCATTATAAATTGTGAACTAGGTTGAACAGAAGGCGAGTTGACTGATCCAGTTACCTGACCTGATGTAATACCAAAAGCACCACCACTTGTAAGATTATAATTATTAGCACTATGTTCTACAGTAGCTTTAACTGGTCTAAAATCTACGCAACGTTTTAGGTCTACTTCTTCACCAGAAGGTAGTCTAAATGTAGGAACATCTTTCAATAGATGGTTGGCATTTGTACCATCTGATGGATAAGAATCTTTAACAATATATTCACCGCTTCCATGAACATAATGAGAAAATGTTACATATAATGTTCCAGCAGCAACGGGTGAAATAGGAATCAAACGACCTTCATCATAATAATTTGCTCTTTGACCATTATCTAATTCAAATTTATCAGTAATGTCTGGACCATCTGTTGCGCCTTGTTTAACTGATACAATGTTGTATATGTCATATGCGTCTAACGGTAAAGGATTAGTACCATCAAAAACTAAAGCTCTATTTGTAACTTCTGTAAAAGTTTTAATCTTTTTATGTGATTGTGCACCAGTTTTTTGAACAGTGACAATTGCACATATACTTTTACTAGATGAAATACCAGAACTAGTTATTATGATAGAATTATTAGCGCCTGACGCAGCAGTTGCATCAGTTACAGTCGCAGCATCTGTCCCTGTACCAGATCCTAAGGAAACTATTACACCTGAAGTTGATACGAGTGTTTCATCTGCATCTAAAGCTGATGCAAATGTATGAGATCCTGATGTTGTTCCAGCATCAGCATATAGTCTTTTTTGTATTTGATAAATTGGCTTTGGATCTGATGCAATTTCTGCAGTTTTAATTCCGTAATATGGTAATTTAAATAAGTACGAATTATTAAGTGTATCGTATTTCTTACCTTCTACATCTCCAACTTGAGAAACTAGTTTAGCATGAAAAACATTACTTGCTCCTCCGCCAGTAATAGTACTCAACTGCTCGACTTTATCGACTTGAGCAAATTGTCCTTTAGTCATAACAATATCAAAAAGATATAATCTTAAGATGTCTGCACTTTCTACTGTAATTGCTCTACATCGTGCACGACCAACACCTAATTGTGCAACATTAAAAGTAAGATCATTGGCTGTAGTTGCACCACCAAGAGCAGTACCTTTAACAGTAAAAACGTTATTAACATGATAACCACTACCACCATCAATAACTTCGATGGCTACGTGCTTAGATTGATCAATAGTAATTTTAAACTTAGCACCACTACCTTGACCACCACCAGCAGAACTTGACTTACAGTTTTCTGATCCATAAGTAGAGCCATTATCTGTTACTGTATAAACACCAACTGCTCTACCAGTTGAAACAGAATTTGTAAAGCCAGGTGCATCATTAACGCTATCAACTAGAGCTGTATGAGCTGTACTTGACTGATCAATTAGAGCCATTTCTCTAAAATCATTAATATTAGGTAAACCAAGAGAATCACTTGTTGTATTAATTTTTACTCTAATATAGTTACCTACCGGTAGACTACTTGTTGTACTTTGTTTTGTTGCATAATCGTAAGGAGTATTACTGGTTTCTCTTGGCTTATCAACTTCAATAAATTTAGTCGATACATTTTCAGTTCTAAATCCTTGCACGTAAGCAACATTAGGTTCGATACCAACTACATACTTATTATCATCCGATGCTGATGTAGTATAGCCGCCATTAGTTCCATTATCAAAATGCTCTTTTATGTCTAATACAAATGGGTTTAATGCATAATTACCAGATTCCTCAAAAGTTCTATGAGCTAATCTGCGCGTCATTTCCGTATTAACCCTTGCGGCCGGTGCAATCTTTTTCTGAATTACACCGTTTTGTACTCTTAGCAGTTTTAAATAATTAGTGTATACACTATTAGGACTAGCCAAAGGCTCTTTAATTAACTGTGTTGCGACTTTATAACGAGATGCGCCAGGAGCAGAAGCATTTGGAAATCCTTGTGCGTTATCAACTAGGTTTGGATCATCAATAGTTGTTATAACAGACTCAGTAATATTTAAACCTACAATAACATTAGGTGTTCCAGTATATTTTTCTAATATTAAATTATCTGAAGAAACATAGACGAAAGTACCAGAATAAAAATATATACCTTCATTCATTGTGATTCTAGATCCGATACCAATTGAATTTACAATATTAGAGTCAGTTCCATTATTATCAACATCAGTACCACCACCAACCATGACCTTATGGCTGCTGTTAGTGCTCGAGGTTAAAACTTCACCAACAGCAAATTTATTAGAGTTTGCAGTGCCACTACCTTTAGAATACTTAATGTATATTGTAAGAGGATCAGAAGTATTACCAGAATCTAAGATTCCAGTTTTATTAGAGCCTGACTGTAAATCTACACCAGCTTCACTAATAACTTGTATAACCTTTGCTTCAACACCATTACCATTCGTTAATGTAGCACCAGCAGTATTGGCAATAGTAGATATAAAGTTTGCTGTATTAAAAGTACCATTAGAATCAGTAAATGTACTTTCAACCTTCACAAAATCATAATCAGTATCTACTACTAGTTCACCACCAACCACTCTTTGGCCATCAGCAAAAGTATGTTGACCATGATAATCAATTTGTCGTTGTAAATTAGTTTGAAGCTCTGTGAGTTCACGGGCTTGAACCGAAACACCTGGCTTAAATAATACTCTATGATAATTCTTTGATTCTAGTGAATCATCTAAAGTATAAGTTGAAAAAGTACTTTTTACCTTACTAATTGCCATTTTTTTATTCTCTTAAAATTCAAGGATTAATTTAATATCTTCTATTTGTGTGCTGCTTCTTTGGATAGGATCGCGATTTTCTATAAACAAAATTTCGCCTGATTGTTTATTAAAATCAGTAGTACCATTTGATGCACTTAACGTAATACCACCAACAGCCCCCGTTGGAGCAGCGCTATTCGAATAGCTAATGCCATCAGTTGCAGGGAACGAATTATATCCAGTAAGACTATTTTGAACATAGAATATTTTACCAATACCGCCACCAGCATCTAATTGTACGTTTGTTACATATGCCCGAGGAATAACACCTTGAGCAGCTGATGCACCCTGGCTACCTTTCAATAATACGTCATTACCATTTTGAACCAAATTACTCATTGTTGTAACGGCAGAAAGAACATTAGTATTAGTTCGATCAAAACTTAAAAACTTAGTAGCTCTAAACGTACCACGGTTGCTACCTCGTGCCTGAGCTTCAGCTTTTGTTTCAACCTTTTCCGCAGTACCGGTACCAACAGTAGGATTTTTCAATATAGTAATTTGTCTAAAGTCTTGGTTATTCGCAATATCAGTATCATCAACACCACTAATTTGTGTATTTACTGCAACATAAAATCCACCAAGCTCTGCTACTGGATCAACACCATGACCTGATGGAGGAGCAATAACTGCTCGAGCTTTAAATCCAGAACCAGTTAAATTACTATCGATAATAGATACTTGACCTACACTATACTTAGTACCTGTTGCACTTGGAACAATTCGAGTAATTGTATTACCTGTTTTAATTACACTAGCTGGAGTACTTACTTGAGCACCAGTACCATCACCTACAATATTAATTTGAGCAACCAATTCTGTTGTAGTATCAGTATAACCACTACCAACATCAGTAACTTCAATTCGATCAATAGATCCAGCTAAAGACTGACTATTTTTTTGTGCTTGTTGTTGATCATAAAGAGGATTTGTATCTTCAAAATCACCAAATATCAGTACAGTATTTGAATTAGTTTCGTAACCACCTGCCTGTGTACTAGCAGAAATTGTTACAAACTTACCAGATATTGCGGTTACAACAGGAGTATTACCAAATTGGCCTTGAGAAAGCGTTGTACTTGAAACAGTTTGGCCTACAGTAATTTTTGGATTTTCTGTAGCTAGCTCAATTGTATTTTCTACATTTACTGAAAATGTTTGAGCAGTAGTGCTAGCTTTTGCTTCAGTTCTAACAGTAAGTGTTTTAACTGGCATATATGAACGTGTTAGGAATTTTTCCGAATCAGTAGCAATAATTGTATACATATATTTCCATTTGTAACCATCAGCAGTTTCAAATGGTGCGGCTTGTACCTTTGTTGGAACATCGGATGCAGCAGTTGTACTAGATGGTCGATCTATACACTTATATACTTTAAAATCTTGAGTTAGAGCATAAAAAGGATTTTCTGAATTTTCATAAATATTAGGATCATCAGAATCCCATGGAGTATATACAGTACCCGCAGTCCAGTCATACCTCGGTATAACATGTGATACTTCACTATCTTTTAATAATTTCATGCCAATCATATTAGCACGAGCTTCATTAACATCATCGATAGTGTCTACTGGTAAAGGTGCTTGCCCATCAGTAAAATCCTGCAAGTCAGGAGTTGAATCCTGCCAAGCTGTAGTTTTACCTACACCTACATATATGTTACTTTGCTCAGATCTTACGTCTTCAATAAAACCTTTCGCGTTTAGTGATCTAAAATTGTTTGAAACGATTGCGGCCATAATTGTATCCTAGGAACTTTGGTCCTTCTCGGGTTGAATGATTGTATTAACGTTAAATTTATTTATAGTACTTGTATCGACATTTTCTATAGAAAATGATCCCAATTGATCAATTCGATACTCTCCAGTAAACTTTTTAATGCCAAATATTGGGTTTTGATTATAAATTTTTCTTGCAAAATAATTATTATTTCTATCTACTGATGTTGTAGTAACTCTACCATCTTCATTTAGATTTTGAACATCATTACCATTAGTTACAATTCTTATCGGTATAACTGTAGGTACACGTTTTTCATGAATAGCAGCATTACTTGTTATTTTTACTTCAGGATCATTTATATATCCTAGTCCAGCATTTGTAATTCTAAATCCATTAAGTTTACCTTCACCTTCGAAAGGTACTACCGTAGCTGTTCGTGAAGTAGATAAAGCAGTTCCATCATTATATGCAACGAAGGTATCTCCTACATTCCATGTAGTTTGTTGGTCCTGTGCTAATAAATTAAAGTCTGCATCTGTTGCATCACCTTTAAATGCTATTACATATCTATCAAAAATGTGTAATACTGCAGTATCGTTTAATTGAATCTCTGAATCAATAGTAAGGCGTGCTTCTGCATTTACATTACTTGATAGAGGTTGACCTAACGAATCAATCGCATCAGGCGGACCAATTTTTACAATAGGTGGTAATCTATATTTTTTATTTGACTTTAGATTAAATGTTAAACCTATTTCTGCAATTTGTAGTACTGCAGTTATGTTTGCCCAACCACTAGCTGCAGCTTGGAATACATCACCAACTTTCCAAGTTTCTCTATCATACCCATCAGTAGATATTGTATTAAAGTTTGCAGCAGTAGCATTACCTAGATCTAATATTTTATAGAAAATTCCTGCAGTTAATGGAGTACTTGCTAATGGAATTGGTGTTAAATCTGTTACTTTACCAATAGCAGTTTCTACACCACTATTAGCAACTTGACTTAATGATTGTACAGTAAGAGATGAGTTAGCAGTATATCCAGATCCAGCATGTACTTGATTGACTGTAAGTAATAAATCGGCTCCACCCCCTAAATCACTTCCAGGAATAGTAATTACTTCACCAACTTTATAACCTGTACCAGCCGTCGTTGGAGTTACACTTTCAATTGTTTTATCACTAGCAACAACAATAGTAACTACACCATTGACACCTGAACCAGAAGAACGTGATCCACCAGTTGATTTACCGGTTTTAGTTCCTGCTGTACGACTATTGTCTGCAGATCCATCAAATACAAATGACGTTGGAGTAGCTTGTGTTGAAGCAGTAAGTGGATGCCCACCTTTTACAATTACATCTACTACTTCACCAAATCTATTTACTTCAGTTTCGAATACAGCACCAGAACCGTCTGACGCTGTGACTGTTGGAGCAGTATTATAACCAGCTCCAGATTCGACAATTGATACACCATCTGCAGGAATAGCTCCGCCAGTTTCAAGTTTTACAATAGACAATCTTGCTGATCTGTTTGATCGAGCATCCGAAACTGGAGAGAAGAAAGAAGCTAGTGCTATGATAAGTAATGCAAGATCATCACGAACTAATCCAGGTTGTACACCGGGCATAGAAGAAAGTGTTTTTCTAAATGCAGCAGCATTACTATATGCAATTAGATTCCTTTCTTCAGTTATTTCGTTACCAAAAATATCTTTTGTCTTTTCTACAATTGTTGTTCGAGGACCTTCAGAGCCTGCGCCATCGCCTAAAACATCACGTACAGCTTTAATGATAACAAGGATTTCACCAAAGTATTTAAATCCAGCTGGATGTACTAATTTATTATATGTGTCTTTCCATTGAGAAATATTTCGACCAGCTTTAATTACATAAGAAAACTTTTGATAAAATTCTGAATCTTGTATTTTTTGTTTATCTGATAAAAAGCCTTCATTATTTAAATATTTACCGCTTTGAACTGTTCTTTCAAAGTTAACAATGTGTCCACGTCCTGAAGTAGATTCAGGTGTGCCAACTAATAAATTATAAACAGAATTTTTAGAAATTTCTATAAATGAACCAAATTTGTTACCTGCAACTGGTGTTTCGGAATAAACTCCTTTTTGTATCCATTGATCAGTATTTTCAAAGTGATATACTACACCGGAATCTGTAACAGGAGTATCTTCATCTATTCCATCAGACAAAGGTGCACCTACTAAAACATTATTATTAAATATTTTTAATGATGTGCCAAAGCCGTCAGTCGACTGGCCAATATTTGGTCTTAGTCTATCTTGTAAATCCCACTGTATAACGTTATTAGTTTGAACATTTCTTTGGAATACATATACTGATCGTGAACCTGGTGCACTAATTGCACAAACCGGACTTGCTGCATTAGTTGCTGCATCTAGGTCGATCATAGATCCAAATAAATCATTTTCAGCCAATGTTTCGGGTATTAATATTGCTTCAGGTGTTTCATTAAATAATCCAGTTGTTTGATTTTTTGTAAATATACTTACTGAACCAGCATTACTACTTTTACTCGTCCAAGAAACAATTAGATAGTTACCTTTTAAATGAACTTTATCAGCCCAACCATCATTGCCAGCTTCATTTAATTCTATTGGAGTAGGAATAATTTGTGATTGAATCCAGCTTGCACCAGTACCTTTATAGATAATAACTGCACCATTTGATCGATCTGCATTTACATGACCAGGAACACAAACAGCTAAAGTATCTCTATCTAAAAATATATCTTTACCAAAATCTAAACCACCAGCACTACCTTTTAGTTTTGCTTGAAATCTCCAAGTAAATGTTGAAGGAGCTTGTGTTAAAAATCTTTGCCATATTTCTATTGTACCACTATTAGCAGCAGTACCACCAGCATGTTCTGTATCGTCAGGAGCAGATATAGCAACTACATCTTCTGATAAAGATACAACCGAACCGAATTTATCTCCGGCCGCTCCAGTTGAACTTGTAATTTTTACTCCAGAATTATAGCTTGTGCCATTATTTTGAGCATTATAAATGTATACAGCTCCTTTATCAGAAGCTTTTCCTGGTGCACCGACAGCTAATAAATCAGTAGTCGACTCTAATGATATAGAACTACCAAACTTATCATTAGCTGCAGCATCTGCAGACCCACCGTTACTTGCAGTAACGTTACTGTTTAATATATTATAATTTGCTGCAAGTAAGGTTTGATTATCCCAATTACCAGATGAAGTTTTTAGTGTAGAGTCCCATGGATAATCAACTTTAATTTCTTCATCTTGAAAAAATAGTTTAAAAAATAAATCAACAGAATCTTTTGATCCACGTATTCTGTAAAAATCAATTAGCCTTTGATAAAGAGCACGCTTATTAACTTTTATATTTTGATCAACAGCAGGAGCAATTTCCTTTTGCATCATATTTAAAAGTTCTTCATCAGTCTCATTAATATTTAGAGCATCTTCTAAAGTGTTTATTTTAAATGATGGATTAGCAATTACAAGATTTTGTACAGATGTGCGAATTTTAATTCTTTTATTATTTAATCTTGCTGGCAATCCAACTATCGATAATGTTCTTCCAGAATTATTAGCTAACGATATATCACTAGGTAAATTATCTACATTAAATACATTAATATCATCAAAGGCTAAATCATATTCGACTGAGTTATCTCCAACAGTTAATATGTTTCCTTCTGAATCAATTATTTGTGAAGCCCGTGCTGCATCACGACTAAAAAATTTAGTATCTTTTAACTCTGGATCAGGTATGCGAATTGTTGCAATATTATTAATAACCACATCTTCGAATTCTTCTATCTCCTTATAAAGAAATTCTTCAGTGTTCATAAATTTATAATATGCATCAAGGAAAAGCTGTATGCCGCCAGATTCATTATCACCCGAATGATTTAAAAGTTCAGATGGTATTAAATCATTAATTCTTAGATCTTCTTTCGACCTAGATAATGTGCTACCTACGATATCAAATTGATCAAGACCAGAATTAGTTTCACTTATTGTTAATCGTGTATTAGCTTCGATAGTTTGTGGAATATCTAAGGTAATTTGTGATTCATCATTTTCAGTATCAACTTTAAAAGCAACGATTTTAGGTATACCTACTATTCCTTTACCAGAAACAACGTATCCTTCCTTCGGAGTAATTTCGTTATATAGTCCTTCGTTCTTTATTAGTTTATCAGTAAAGACAATAGTGGTTTGATTCGTAATAGTATTTTTAACATCGCCACTTAAAGTCGTATCAAAGTCAACCTGAGTAGTCCGGCCTTCGATATAACCACGAGAAAACGAGTCTAAATTTTTTAAACTTTTAACTGGCATATATTATCTCAATCTACTAGTAGTTGTATAATCAAGAGTACCTGATGGTCCAGAATATGCAATCTGATCAATTGATCCTGAGGCAAGTACACGCGAAGCTTCTATATTAATAATTTGATTTCTTTTTGGAGCAATATCCAACGAATCGGGTGCAATTGTAATTCTTATTTCAGTTGGTACGTCTACTACAAAATTGTTTAAAGTAATTACACCGTTTATAGTATCTATTAAACCAGCATCGGGTACTACCACCTGATTGGCTGAATCAGACACCTTGTATATCATAACCTTTCTATTAGTTGAATTTTCAATTGGTAAATCACCAAAGAAATGATCTATGCCACCTATTTTAAATGGCGTACTTTCTAAGGTATAATCATTTCCTTTTTTCACCATAAACTTTCCAGCATAAGTGAGCGAAAATGTATTATCTGCTTTTACAGTACCAGCAGTTATATTTTTATACATGAATGGTCTTATTGTAGAACTAGTGATAGCTGGATCAGAATTATCAACCAAACTTAAAAGTTCCGAGTGTCTAAATACACCATCAAATTTATTTAACTGGTTAAAGTTGTAATCTAATATTGTATCAGTAACTAATGATTCAATTGCCTGTTGTGATCTACTTGTAAGAGCTGGATTATATTTAAATATAACATCCAATTCAATATTTGTAAATTCTGGATCTAATATTTCTGGTGTAATAGATACAGTATTTTTGCTTGATAAAATAGAAATAATTTCTGTCTTTTCACTATCAGATAGAGTATTACCAATTAGAGGTTTAATACTTAGGTAAGCTTTACCATAATCTGGAACAATATTATCTTCACCACCCCATGTAGAAATAGATTCAATGTTTGCAAAGTTACGCTGAATAATTGCAGCATAGTCTTGAGCGGTAACTGCTCGATCCTGAGCCTGGAAAGTAATAGGTGCATTGAATCGAATCGACTCGGTTGTTTCTGCTGATGTACCACCAGAGGCGGCATTAAGTGTGGTAACAGTTGTATTAATATTACCAGTTAGTGATGGAAAGTCTGTAGTAAGTGTAAATGAGTTTGCACCGTTTGCGGCTTCACCATCTGTAATCAAATAATCTAAATTAACAATATTATCATTTAATGGTTTTTTACCAATAATACCATCGCCGAAATATATTTGGAAAAACCCACTCGAGTTTTCTTGTAGGTGATATACTTGACTAGTTGAATCAATTTCTTGTAATGTTGTAAATTTAATATATGAATCAAATGAATTAGAATCCTGGTTTTCTTGAATACGTATACGTAGCGAAGAGGTATCTGCATTTGCATCAGATAATTGAAACTTTTGATTTTCTATTTCATTATCTACTCGATACGATAGATATCTAAACTTACCTTGACCAATTGTTATTCTATCAAAGGTATATGTCTTAGTAGTACCTTCTTCTACAAGAATAGCTGTTTGTGATTGAAGAGCAGAAAAAGTATATGTTACGCCATCAACTACTGAATTAAATTTGGTGCCTCTTTCTACAACAAGTGCAGAAGGAATCGTACCTTGATATGTACTTACATCAACTACTAATTTTACAGTTGCTCTTGGTGCTAGTATAGAACGTGGTGTATAACCAAGTAAACCTGCACGTGATACAACGTTACCACGAATTTGAGCAGAATCAAGGAATGCCTCATTTAAAGCAAAATGCGCAAGCATTGCATTATAATGTGTATTATATGCGAGAACATCCATTAATGTGCTTAGACCAGAACCATCAAAATCATAATCTTTAAATCGTGATTGTGACTTCATAAAGTTTTTTAAATTTTCTTTTATTTGATCAAAGTCTAATTCTGTAACATTTAAATTTGATGCCATAACTATTTACCTGAGTCGTCTTAAATTAATTTCTACGTCTGAAACTTCATCTGTTGCTTTTATACTAAACACTACAGTAATTCTATATTCAGTGTCGTTTTGATGTGAATTGACAATAACATTAACATGATCAATTCTAGGTTCGTGAGTTTCTAGAACTCTTCTAACTGCTTTTTCTAAACTAATTTTAGTAATAGCATCAGCAGGTTCAAATAATAAACCTCTTAAATTTGCGCCTAAGGCTGAGTTAAAAGGTCTTTCATGAAAATTTGTAAGCAATAAATTTTTTATTGCGTTTTTAATTGCAGCTGCTCCTTTAAGCGGAATAATATCCTTCTTTTGTGGATGTACAATCATTTGCAAATCTAAATCAGTATAACGATTCGTTAAGGTTTCTATAGATCGAGAATCTTCTATAGCCGAAGCAGCCCCAGCCCCTTGAGAGCTTGATATACTTGAAGAAGAACTTGATGAATAATACGTAGCCATACCTTTATTTATACCTCTTTATCCTAGCATTCTATTTCTTGTTCATATTTTTGGGTAGCATCCTAAAGATATTATATTATAATCTTCAGCATCCGTTTCAGAGTTAAATATCTTGGTTCCAACGAAAAATTCTTGTATATTGTCATCTGAGCTTAAACTTTCAATCAAGCCTGTAATTGCAGTTTCAGCTTCTTGTATATTATTATGAAAAGAAATAGCTACGTTTGTATACTCGGCTTGTCCGTCCGTTTCTACTAAAATTGTTTTTCCTGCTATATAATGCATATATACTCCTTATACTGTATTTTCTGTCGGTAATGAAGTAATAGTTGATACAAGATCTTCCAGATTTACCGGACCACTACCAGTTTTTCTCCATTCGAACTTGTATTGAAGTCCATAGGAACCATAAGGCAGCATTGTATGACTAGTTAAATTATCATACATACCGTTTTGGCCAATATATTTTGTTAGTCTTACTTCATGTAAAGTAACGTATGTGCCGGTGCTAACCCAGTTAAATGGGTCGTAATACATGTTTGGTGTTGTATCACCAGAAGTGGAGGACATTACGTGAGTAGGATATCCGGTAGTATATATGTATGTTTTATTGGCAGTAGGATTATACCATACACTATGTACTGCTCTTGCATAATTGCCGCCAGACTCACTCGTCGAAAGAGACCCACTATTAGGTATACCTTGCCCGGCGGTAAAATAACGAGTAACATCTCCAGCCACACTACAAATTCCAATTGCGCCATAACTGGATCCAAAAAATCCATGACTAGTAGCTTCACCTAAATTTATTACGCTGTTAACAGAACCTGGTGCTTGTATTTGTAATCTTTGATAAATATTTTGATGAAGCGCTCCATTTCCGCCAATCATTGAAGCATTAAATCTCGCTTGAGTTTGCATAATTCTTGTCTTTGGAATAGAATTTGCTGTAGGTCGTAGCTCTGATAAAACATCTGCTCTAGGAGTAGAAATATACGACGTGGTTAATGATGACTGCGATGTAAAAGATGTGCTATATGCAATAGGAGGTCCACCGTGCCAGCTTATAGTTGATACTTCTGCCATTGGTGTAGTACTGTTAATTGTAACAACACCATTATTTTCTGCTAAACTTATATCTTCTCCTGCTGTAAGAACTAATTCTTCAGAAGAATCTAAAGTACTGTTAACAGTACCATCACCATTAGTATCAACTTTAACAGTTCGAGCTTCGCCACCGCTTTGATCAACAAAGCTAAGTTGACCATCACCATCTGTAGCTAAAACTTGAGTTGCATTACCGTCCGTTGCAGGAAACTGATAAGTTCCATCACCTCCTAGATGAGTAAAATTATCATCTACTTCAGTATATGTTAATGCACTACCTTTATTTGATCTTTTAGTTAAACTCATTGTATTATCCCGTCTTCTCCATAATATACTCCAACATAAGCTGTTGTCGTTCCTGGGTTATCTTCTATATAACCTTCTTCAACATAGTTAAATAAATTTTCTTCTTCTGTCGTCAATGGCTCTGGAAACTGATAACATTGATCGATTAAAATCTGTTTAGCAGTAGGATCTGTTTCTGCTGCTATTTGTGCTAATAAAGATGCATAATTTGGTTTAGCCATTTATCAC
>Ga0208560_1000034_pt1 | contig 18167 bp, 19 predicted proteins | sample Virmet3827_250_FD_185742 | JGI IMG/M metagenome (GOLD analysis project Ga0208560, IMG submission 185742) | Marine viral communities from the Southern Atlantic ocean transect to study dissolved organic matter and carbon cycling - metaG 3827_250... | ecosystem: Environmental > Aquatic > Marine >...
CTGGTGCTGTCGATGATGCCGGCAGTGGTTTCGTTGAGCGCGGTGATCTGGCCCAGCACGAGGCGCTGGTTGGTCATCGCCTCGGCCACGGTCACTGCCGTGCGCAGCGCGCCGACGGTGGTGGTGCTGGCGCGGTCGACGCCCTTGACCAACTCGACATTGTTCTTTTTCACCAGGTCGAGCGCGAGATAGCCCTGCACGCTCACCGCCATCTGGGTGAGCAAATCCTGCGTGCGCTGGCGGACATAGAACAGCGCGGTTTCGCGCACCGCCTTGGCCTTGGCCGGATCGGTCGCGTCGAGTTCGGCGGCCTTTTCCTCCAGCTTCGCGTCGAGCGAGTTGGAGATGTGGATCATCTGTTCCAGATTGCCCATCGCCTCCCACAGTTTCTGCCGTTCGACGTCGATCGCGGCATTGTCCATGATCAGCTCGTCCTTGCCGCTGGCGAGGTTGTTGAGGATTGACTGGATATGCGTCTGCGCGCTCTGGTAGCTGCGGAAGTAATTGGTCAGCTTGTTGCCGAAGGGAATGATACCGAGGATCTTGCGCGGACCCGACAGCTTGCCGCGCTTGCCGGGGTCGAGGTCTTCCACCACGCGGCGCAGTTCGGCCAGATTGGCGCCGACGCCTTCGTCCTTGTCCATCGCGCGCACCGGGCGGTCGAGGAAACGGTTCGACATGCCCGCCGCAGCCATGATTTCCTTGCGGCCCATATTGGTCAGCTGGTCGACCTTCTTGCCGAATTCGGGCGAATTCGCATCCTCGGCGATCAGATCGGCGACGAAGCCGTCGACCTTGGTCTGCAGCTTGCTTTTCACCTCTTCCGAAACCGGGACGAGGCCCGCAGCCTTCTCCGGCTTGACCTCGGGCACGGGATCGGGCGGCGTGAGGTCGAAGGCGGTTTCGGTGGCAGTTGCGGTCGGCGTTTTCGTATCGCTCATGGGCGCAGATCTCTCCAAGCGGCTATAATCCTGTATTAGGGTGGCAATACACGATCTTCAAGCGCGCAGTCGCGCGGCGCGGCGATAGTGCCGCGCCGATGGCGCGAAGCGCAAGGCAATTCGGAAAAGGGTCCGCTCGCAGCGCCGGCGCCCGACCGGGGGCGATTGCTTCAGGCGGCCAGGTCCAGCGGTACGATTTCGCCAGCGAGATACTGCTTTTTCGCCTTGGCCCGGCTGAGCTTGCCCGAACTGGTGCGCGGCAGGGTGCGCGGCGGGACCAGCTCGACCACGCAGCTCATTCCGGTGACGCCGCGGACCTTGTCGGCGATCTGGTCGCGCAGCTTGATCCGCTCTTCGGGGTCCGAGACGCGGCAATGGACCAGCACGGCGGGGGTTTCTTCGCCATTGTCGGTATCGACCGAGAAGGCGGCGATGTCGCCGTGGTTGAAGCCCGGCAATTGCTCGACCGCCCATTCGATGTCCTGCGGCCACAGGTTCTTGCCATTGATGATGATCATGTCCTTGGCGCGGCCGACGATGAACAGATAGCCATCGGCCATGTAGCCCATGTCGCCCGTGTCGAGCCAGACGTCCCCATTGTCTTTGGCGACGAGGCAGTCGGTGGTTGCTTCCTCGTTGCGGAAATAGGAATGCATCACGCTCTTGCCGCGGCACCAGACCTTGCCGATCTGGTGATCGCCCTTGATCCGGCCGTTCTCGCCGCGGATCTCGACATCCATGCCCGGTATCGGTTTGCCGCAATTGACGATGGCGCGGTACCGCGCGGGTTTGGACAGGTCGCGCGGGCGTCCCGACAGGCGTTCTTCCTCGACCAGTTCGACGCGGATGCCTTCACCCGGCGGCATGACCGTTACGGCCAGCGTGGCTTCGGCGAGGCCGTAGCTGGGGTTGAAGCTGCTTGCCTGGAAACCGGCATCGGCAAAGGCATTCACGAAATTCTGCATGACGTCGGGACGGATCATGTCCGCGCCATTGCCCGCTACGCGCCAGCGCGACAGGTCGAAGCGGTCGGCGACCTGGCTCTGGCTGGAAATGCGGCGCGCGCAGATGTCGTAGCCGAAAGTCGGCGAATAGCTGAGCGTGGTGCCCTGGTTGCGGCTGATCAGGTCGAGCCAGGCGAGCGGGCGGCGGGCGAAATGCTCGGTGCGCAGGTAGTCGACCGACACCTGGTTGGCGATCAGCGACAGGAAGCAGCCGACCAGACCCATGTCGTGATACCACGGCAGCCAGCTGACCACGCGGTCGTTGGTGCCGATATGCATCGATTCGGCATGCCCGCGCAGATTGTGGAGCAGCGCCTCGTGCGTCACTGCGACCCCGGTGGGGAAGCGCGTCGAGCCCGACGAATATTGCAGGTAGCAGATGTCTTCGGGCTGCGCTTCGGGCAGCTCGCATGGCGGGCCGGCGCGCTGGGCGAAATCGTCCCAGCTTTCGCCGTCGCAGCCCTGCCGGTCGGCGGCGGCCTTGGCCATTTCGGCGATTTCGGCGGGATAGATCAGGATTTTCGGGTCCGAGCTCTGCAACTGGACCGAAAGCTGGTCGATATAACTTTCCTTGCCGCCGAAGGTTGTCGGCAAGGGCAGCGGGACCGGCCACGCGCCCATCAGCGTGCAGCCGCAGAACAATGCGGCGAACTCGGCGCTGGTCTCGGCGACCAGCGCGACGCGGTCTTCCTTGCGAATACCCATCGCCACCAGCCGGTACGCGGCCTGCAGCGCGTCCTGCTGCATCTGCGCATAGGGATAGACCCGTTCCAGCGTCCCGCGCATGTCGTGGAAGTTGAGGCCCTTGGCGCTTCGCGCAGCGTAATCGATAGCCTCGTTGAACGTCGCGAAGTCCGACCGGCGGCGTGGCAGGTCGCAGTCATTCGGCGTCGGCGTCAGTACGGCGTCGGTCATAATTTTCGGCGATACCCGTGAATAGCTGGGGCCTTTCGGCCATTCTCTTTGCGTGCTCTTTCGCGCTCATTGTAGGATGGGCGCGCTCTCCCACATTTCCCAATCTTAAAGGACTGTGGCAGGAATATGGCCCATGGATGATGAACGCACAACATCCGGTCGTGCTCGTCGCCGGGCAAAACCGCTTGATCGCATCCGGCTGGAAGAGCTGGCGGTGTCCTATGTCGCGCGGTTTTCGACCAGCGCGGGCAAGCTGCGGACCTATCTCCAGCGCAAGCTGCGCGAACGCGGGTTCACCGAGGGGGAGGAGCCCGATCTCGACGGTTTGCTGCACAAGTTCGTCGCGCGGGGCTATGTCGACGACGAGGCCTATGGCCGCGCCAAGGCGGGTGACCTGGCAGCGCGCGGCTATGGCGCCCGGCGGGTCGAGCAGGCCTTGCGGGCGGCGGGAATCGAGGACGACTTGCGCCAGGCGCTCGAACCCGGCGAGGGCCAGCGGCGCCGCGCGGCGCTGGTGCTGGCGCGCAAGCGCCGCTTCGGTCCCTATGCCCGCCCGGCAGAAGGCGACGCCGAGGCGCAGCGCAAGCTGCACGAGAAGCGACTTGCCGCGATGGTGCGCGCAGGCCATGATTTCGAAATTGCCCGGCGCGTGATCGAAGCGCGCGATGTCGAGGAGCTAGAGGAATGGGTCGCGGAAGCCGCCGAGGGGTACGAATGAAGGTGCTGGCCGCCATGGCCGGGATGGCGGCGCTGCTTGCGTGTTCGCCGCAGACACAGGCCGGGGCCTCCTCCGAGCCGGCCGGCGCGCAGGCGCAGGCCCCCGAAACCGCGGTCCACCCCGTTTCGGGCCTCGCGGTCGTTCCCTTGATCGTGACCAGCGGCGAAGACCGCCACCAGTTCGCGGTCGAGGTGGCCGACACGCGCGAAGCGCAGGCCCGCGGCCTCATGTTCCGCACCGAGCTCGGCGATTTCGAAGGGATGATCTTTCCTTATGACGGAACGCGCGCGCAAAGCTTCTGGATGAAGAACACGCCGTTGTCGCTCGACATCATCTATGTCGGGCCGGACAACCGGATCAGCAATATCGCCGCCGAGACCGAACCCTATTCGCTCGACCCGGTCTACTCGGTGGGCCCGGTACTGGGCGTGCTCGAACTGCGCGGCGGACGCGCGGCGGAACTGGGGATCGAACCCGGCGACCGGGTCGAATGGTAAAGTCGCGCGGGCCCGCACGCGGGCGCTTGAGGCACGGCGAATAAACGGCTAACCGCGCGGACATGAACTTCCTCGGCAAGATCTTCACCTGGTGGAACGGTGCCACCATCGGCACGCATCTGTGGTCGGCCCGCAATGGCGAACACGTCGGCACCGATGCGCAGGGGAACAAGTACTACCGGTCGAAGAAGACCACCGGGAACGGGCGCGAACGCCGTTGGGTGATCTACGAAGGTGCCAACGATGCCAGCCGCGTGCCGAGCGAATGGCACGGCTGGCTGCACGGTTCCTTCGACGACGTACCCGAAAGCCATCTTCCGCCCGCCCGGATCTGGGAAACCGATTACACGCCCAATGCCACGGGTACGGCGACTGCCTATCGCCCCGCCGGAGCGCTCGAGCGCGGCGGGCAGCGGGCCCGCGCCACCGGCGATTACGAAGCCTGGTCGCCCGAGGCGTGACGATGCGCGGGGCGCTTGCCCTCCTGGCCATGGCGGCGATAGCCTCGGGCTGCGAGCAGCAGGCCGAAGCGCCCGAAGAAGCCGTCGCCACCGACATTCCTGAAGAGCTGCAGCAGGACGCGCTGCCGGTGCAGCCTGCCGCCGAAGCGGGAATCGGCACGCCGATGGCGGAACGCGTCGCCACGCTCGGCCTGCTCAACAAGCGCAACAATGTCAGCCGCGATCTCGAATTGCAGCCCGGCGACCAGCAGCGCGTGGGCGACGTAATCGTCCGCCTGCAGGCCTGCGAGCGCACGGCGCCGTGGGAAATGCCGAGCGAAACCGGGGCCTTCGTCCAGTTGCTGGTCAAGGAACGCGGGACCGAGGACCAGTTCCGCAAGGTGTTCTCGGGCTGGCTGTTCAAGAACTCGCCGAGCCTGAACGTGGTCGAACACCCGATCTACGACGTGTGGGTCAAGGAATGCACAATGGCCTTCCCGGGCGAGGAAGATGCGCCGAACCCGGCCACCACTTCAGGTAGCGACGCCGCGGCCTGACCGCCGGCTTGCGCCACTGCCGCCATGTATTGTGCCTGCGGCACCGGAACCGCGCCCATCCGGCCCAGATGCTCGGTCATGAACTGGCAGTCGAGCACGGCATAGCCCGCCTCGCGCAATGCCGCGACCAGCCATGCCAGCGCTACCTTACTGGCATCCGATGTGCGGCTGAACATGCTTTCCCCGCAGAACACGCGGTCGAACGCCACGCCGTACAGCCCGCCGACCAGCTCGCCGTCCTGCCAGCATTCGATCGAATGAGCGTGACCGGCCCTGTGCAGCGCGTTGTAGCTCGCTTCGACGCGGTGGCTGATCCAGCTTTCGGCATGCTCTTCGCGCGGCAGGGCGCATTGGGCGATCACGGCGGCGAAGGCGTGATCGCAGGTCACGCGGAAGCCGTCCTGCCGCAGCGTCTTTCGCAGGCTCTTCGACATGTGGAACCCGCCAAGCGGGATGATCGCGCGCTCGCGCGGCTCGACCCAGTAGACTTCCGGGTCGTCCCGGTGGTCGGCCATGGGGAACACCCCGCCGCGATAGGCGCGCAGCAGTAATTCGACCGGAATCAGCGAGAGGTTGGGGGCATGCATCGCGCTGCGCTCTACCACTTCCCGATTGCCAGCGATATCCGCCTTGCCAAGTAGGGATGGGCATACTAATGCGCGCCCTTCCTGCAGGGGTGTAGCTCAGCTGGTAGAGCATCGGTCTCCAAAACCGAGGGCCACGGGTTCGAATCCTGTCACCCCTGCCATTTCCTTTTCGCGGTGACTTGTCGTTGGCTCGCGCGCGCCCTATCGGGCAGCGCATGACAGAAGATGAAAAGCGCCGGCGCGGCATCGAAGACCGCAAGTTTTACGCTGCCGAACAGGAAGCCCGGTTCGAGAAACAGGGCCTCGAATCGCACACTCCCCAGACCGAGCATCCAAGCTACAAACTTGCGTTCCAGGACAAGGACTTCCTGCTGCGCGAGGAATTGCGCCCGGTGCGCTTCCAGCTCGAACTGCTCAAGCCCGAAATGGTCCTCGACGAGGCCGGGGTGGGCTCGACGCTGGTGATGTATGGCAGCGCGCGCATTCCGCCTCCCGAAGCGGCGGAAACCGCGCTCGAAGGCGCCAAGGACCTGCCCGAGGAAGAACGCAAGGTCGTCGAGAGCCTGGTCGCCAAGTCGAAATATTACGAGGAAGCGCGCAAGCTGGCCAAGCTGGCGACCGAGAAGTCGATCATCGAGAACGGCAAGCGCCAGTTCGTCGTGTGCTCGGGCGGCGGTCCGTCGATCATGGAAGCGGCCAATCGCGGTGCCAGCGAGGCGGGCGGCGAATCGATCGGCCTCAACATCATCCTGCCGCACGAACAGGCGCCCAACCAGTATGTGACGCCCTACCTGTCGCTCAACTTCCATTATTTCGCGCTGCGCAAGATGCACTTCCTGTTGCGCGCGCGCGCGGTTGCGGTGTTCCCCGGCGGGTTCGGCACGTTCGACGAATTCTTCGAACTGCTGACCCTAATCCAGACGGGCAAGATGAAGCCCATCCCGATCCTGCTGTTCGGCAAGGATTTCTGGTCACGCGTCGTCAATTTCGAGGCGATTGCCGAAGAAGGCACGATCTCGAAGAAGGATCTCGACCTGTTCCGCTGGTGCGAAACCGCGGACGAGGCGTGGGAATATCTGTGCGACTTCTACGATCTGGGCTGCTGATCGCGTTCGCCCCGGTTGCGGACCGCCTGATGGCCCAGCGGGCCTGACCCGTCGCCGAAACCGGGCGCGTTCTCGATCGCGGCATAGGTGAACGCGCGGGCGATCCGGATCGCGTGGGTCAGCGGCTGCCGGTGCCCCAGCAGCGTGGCCAGCGCGGCCGACAGGGTGCAGCCGGTGCCATGCGTATGGCGCGTGTCGAGGCGGGTATGCGCGAAGCTGGCGAATTTCCCCGAAGGCGAGGCGATCCGGTCGACCACCTGCGTTTCGTCGCCGCCGTGGCCGCCCTTGGCCAGCACCTGGACGCCATGGCGTTCGGCCAGCGCGTGGGCCGCATCGAACATCCCATCGTCGGCAAGCGGACCGCGACCGGCCAGTATCTCGAGTTCGGGCTTGTTGGGGGTGACGATGGTGGCGATGTCCATCAACGCGGCGAACCCGGCGATCGTCTCATCGTCGGCCAGCACCGATCCGCTGGTTGCCACCATGACGGGGTCGAACACGATCGGGCCGGCGAAGGTGTCGAGCCGCTCGGCCAGCAGCCGGGCAGTCTCGGGGGAACCGAGCATGCCGATCTTGATCGCATCGGCGCCGATGTCGGACAGGCAGCTTGCCACCTGATCGAGCACGAAGTGGGGCGGCAGCGCTTCGACACCCTGGACGCCGCGCGTATTCTGCGCGGTGATCGCGGTCAGCGCCGTCATCGCATAACCGCCCAGCATGGTGATGGTCTTGATATCCGCCTGGATACCCGCGCCGCCCGAACTGTCGGAGCCCGCGATGGACAGGATGCGGGGAGGCGGCGCGTCGCTCACGCGGCAGCCTTTCGCTTGGTGGCAGGCGGGAATTTTTCGTGCAGCTTCCAGGCCCGGGTCGGGCGGTCCATCAGTTCGCCCCCGCAATTGGGGCACAGATCGTCCAGCTCGTTCGCGCAATCGGCGCAGAAAGTGCATTCGAAACTGCAGATGAAAGCGCCGGGATCCTGCGCGGGCAGGTCGGTTCCGCAACGCTCGCAATCGGGTCTCATGTCCAGCATGGCTTGCTCCGTTTCCGCCCCTGCAATGTGCGGCGGTTCAATTTGTCGATGGTGCGCGCGGCGAGGCGTCAGGACGCCGCCCGCACGGCATCGCAGATCCGGTCGACCAGCAACTCGACCTGGGCGGCATCGTCGCCTTCGGCCATCACCCGGATAACCGGTTCGGTGCCCGACGGGCGGATGACCAGCCGTCCGTTGCCTCCCAGTTCACGTTCGGCCTCGGCGATCGCCTGCTTGACGCTGTCCTGTTCGAGCGGCGCCCCGCCGTCATAGCGCACGTTCTTGAGCAATTGCGGCACCGGTTCGAAGAGCCGCAGCAATTCGCTCGCACGCTTGCCCGAACGCACCAGACCGGTCAGCACGCTCAACGCCGCGACGCCGCGACCGTGCCGTCGCCGGTGGTGGCATGATCGAACAGGATCATGTGCCCCGACTGTTCGCCGCCGACGTTGAAGCCGCCGCTGCGCATGCGTTCGAGCACGTGCCGGTCCCCCACCTGCGTCCGTTCGAGCGTCAGCCCGATGCCCGCAAGATAGCGTTCGAGACCCAGGTTCGACATCACCGTGGCAACCACGCCGCCGCCGGTCAGCTTGCCGCGTTCGTGCAGCCGGGTGGCGATTGCCGCCATGATCTGGTCCCCGTCGACCGTCTCGCCCTTCTCATCGATGACGATGAGGCGGTCGGCGTCGCCATCCAGCGCGATACCGATATCGGCGCCTTCGGCGACCACGCGCGCCTTGATCGCGTCGAGCGAGGTCGAGCCCACGCCGTCGTTGATATTGGTCCCGTTGGGCTCCACCCCCATGGCGATCACTTCGGCGCCCAGTTCCCAGATCGCGCCCGGGGTGACTTCGTAGGCGGCGCCATTGGCGCAATCGACCACCACCTTCAGCCCATCGAAGCGCACGTCGCTGCCGATCGATTGCTTGACCGCGTGCATATAGCGCCCGCGGGCATCCTCGATCCGCCGGGCGCGGCCGATATGGCCGGGCTCGACGAGCTGCGGCTGCTCTTCGAGCAGCGCCTCGATCGAGGCCTCCGCCTCGTCGGACAGCTTGAAGCCATCGGGACCGAACAGCTTGATGCCATTGTCCTCGAACGGATTGTGGCTGGCCGAAATCATCACGCCCAGATCGGCGCGCATCTCGCGGGTCAGCATCGCGATAGCAGGGGTGGGCAGCGGCCCGGTCATGACCACATCCATGCCGACGCTGGTGAAGCCCGCCACCAGCGCGCTTTCCATCATGTAGCCTGACAGCCGCGTATCCTTGCCGATCACCACGCGGTGGCGATGGTCGCCGCGCAGGAAATGCGTGCCTGCCGCCTGGCCGACGCGCATCGCAGTTGCGGCAGTCATCACCCCGCTATTGGTGCGTCCGCGGATCCCGTCAGTGCCGAAGAACTTGCGAGTCATAGATGGTCAAACTCCCTTGTGTCGGGGCCCCAATGGCGCGGTTGCCCGAGAAATAAAAGGCCAGCGCCCCTCTTTTCGCGTGCTATATCGCCGCTATGTGCAACCACGCGCTTACAGGGGCGTTAGGGACGCGAGTACGAAATTTGTTCACACCAACCCAAGAGGGGACATTCCATGGCTTTTGAGCTGATCGACCTGCCTTACGACGACACTGCGCTGGAACCTGCGGTTTCGGCCAAGACGCTCTCGTATCACCACGGCAAGCACCACAAGGCCTATCTCGACAAGACCAACAAGGCGATCGAGGGCACGGCCCACGAAGGAAAGAAGCTGGAAGAGGTGGTCGCCGCCGCGCGCGACAGCGACCAGGGCCTGTTCAACAATTCGGCGCAGAGCTGGAACCACGGCTTCTACTGGCACTCGATGGCGCCGGAAGAAACCAGCCCGTCGGACGAGCTCAAGAGCATGATCGACGATGTCTTCGGCTCGGTCGACGGCGTGAAGGAAAAGCTCGCCGAACGCGGTGCGGGCCACTTCGCCAGCGGCTGGGTCTGGCTCGCCGTGAAGGACGGCAAGCTGACGATCGAGGAAACGCATGACGGCGACACGCTGGCCGATCTCGACGGGGTTAACCCGCTGCTCGTGATCGACCTGTGGGAACACGCCTATTACCTCGATCACCAGAACGCGCGCCCGGCCTATCTCGAGGCGGTCAATGGCAAGCTCAACTGGAGCTTCGCGAGCGAAAACCTCGCGCGCGGTACGACCTGGGAATATCCCTGCTAAGCGTCAGGAACCCGACGATTTCGAAACCCGTCGCCAGCAATGGCGGCGGGTTTTTTTACTGCTGCGCGGCGGTTTCGGCGGTCTCGGCTTCGCCGAACAGATCGGTCGCGAACAGCGGTTCGCCGAAGATGAACCCGACCAGATTGGGGCGTCCGATATGGTCGAACAGCGCAGTCAGCATCAACAGGATGGGGACCGAGAGCAAGGCCCCGAACACGCCCCAGATCCAGGTGAAATAGGACAGCGCGATCAGGATCAGCACCGGGTTCATGGTGAAGCGCGCGCCAAGGATCGACGGGGTGACGAGATTGGCTTCGACCGTGTGCAGCGCCAGATAGGCGGCCGCCGGGACGAGGCCCAGCACCACTGTATCGGCGGTGCCGATGCCGAACAGGCCGAGCAACGCGACCATCACGATCGGTCCGACATAGGGCAGGAAATTGAGCAGCGCCGCCAGCCCGCCCCACATGATCGGGGCATCGACCCCAAGCGCCCAGGCGCCCAGCGCCACGACCACGCCGACCATGGCATTGATCGACCCCACCGTGAGGATATAGGCGGCGACCCGGTCCTGCACTTCGCGGATCACGCGCGCGGCCTTGATGCTGGTGCCGAAGCTGGCGCGGCCGAACAGCAGCCGCTGGCGCAGCCGCACGCGCGCCTCGATCATGAAATAGGCCATCAGCAGCGTCAGGATCGTCTCGAGGATCAGGCTCGGAGTGGCAAAGGCCACCTGTTCGAGCAGGCTGGGTGCGGCCAGCACCACTTCGCGGGTGCCGTCACTGTTCATCAGCGCGGCGAGCTGTTCGTTGAGCGTGGCAATCCAGGCGAAGCGCTCGCGCAATTCGCCGAAGCGCGCCATCACGCCCTGCGCCATTGCTGGCACGTCGTCGAACAGCGCGACGGCCGGCTGCAGGATCAGCGCCAGCGCCAGCAGCAGGATGGCGAAGAAGAACAGGAGCGCCGCGAGCGAGGCGAGCGCATTGGGCAGGCCCCAGCCGTTGAGCTTGTCGGCCAGCGGCGAAAGGATCACGGTCAGCACCAGCGCGGTAACCACTGGCAGGAACACCACCGAACCGATCGACAGCACGAAGGGCAGGGCGAGGAACAGGCCCAGCCCGATCAGCAGCACCAGCGACGAGATCAGCCGCAATTCCTGTTCGGCGAAGGCGTGCCTGCTCGACCGGCGGCGCGGCGCCGGTGACACGGTTTCCTCGGGCGGCTTGGTCTCGCTCATCGGCGCTTATCTGCCTCGCATGGCGATTGGTGACAAGCGGCGCGGTCGCGACGGTTGCTAGCTGCGGCTGCTGCCCATGCCGGAGGCCACATCGTCGAGTTCCTGCAGGATTGCGCGGTGCGCTGCGCTGTCGCTGATCGAACGCTTCGGAATGTTGCCATCCGCCAGCATCGCATTGAGCGCGGCGCGCGCACGGCCCACCCGGCTCTTGATCGTACCCACCGCACAATCGCAGATCGTCGCGGCTTCTTCGTAGGAAAAGCCGCCCGCACCCACGAGCAGCAGCGCTTCGCGCCGCTCGGGCGGCAGCGTCAGCAGCGCCCGGTGCATGTCGGACAGGTGGATCGGTTCTTCCTGTCCCGCCGGTGCGGTCAGGACGCGCTCGGCGACGGTCTCGTCATATTCGCCGCGAAAGCGGTTGCGGCGCATGTCGGTGAGGTAGGCATTGCGCAGGATCACGAAGGTCCATGCGCGCATGCTGGTGCCGGGCTGGAATCGCTCCTGCGCCGCCCATGCCTTGAGCAGCGTTTCCTGGACCAGATCGTCGGCCATGTCGGCGCGTCCGCACAGGCCGCGCGCGAAAGCGCGCAGGTGGGGGACGACCTCGGTCAGTTCCCGTTTGAAGTCGGCTTTGTCCGCTGCCGTCCGTTCGTGGTCCGACATCAGTCCTTTACATCCAGCTTGTCGAGCAGGTCCTGGAAACTGTCGGGGAGGGGCTCTTCAACCACGGAGTCATAGAGTTGGCGCAGGCCGTTCGCCCAATCCGGATCCTGTTCCTTCCCCGGAGCAGATGGATGTGGCGGCGGCCCGCCAGCGGGTGCCCGCTGCGGAGTGTTCGGCGTATCTGAGCTCATGGCTTGAAGACTGCTACCCTTTTCGTATGTCACCGGCACGATGCCCTACCAGCATCTTTCGATCCCGCAATGTGCTTCGCACAACGCATGGGACGATGTCGAGTTCCCTTGCTTTGTGCAATGGAACAATTAGGCCCCCGCGGCATAGTAAGCGTTACTATGGGACCAGGCAAACCGTCAGGGGCAGGAAGCTGGTAAGCGAAGAACTCCAACGCAAAGGGCGCCGCAGGCGTTGGCTGATCGACTATCCGCGCGGAATCCCGGTGCTGATCTTCGTCCTGGTCACCGCCATAACCGTGCTCAGCGTCTTCGCGATCGAGCGCGGCGAGGCGCAGCGCGATGCCGCGGATGTCGCGCGCAAGGCGCAGGCGATGACTTCGGCGATCGAACGCCGCGCTTATACCAGTTCGGCCTACCTGCGTGCCGGCGCCGCGCTGCTGTCCACGCAGGACGAGATCACGCCCGAACTGTTTCGCCGCTTCGTTTCCGAATTGCGGCTGGATGCCAATTACCGCGGGGCAGAGGGGATCGGCTGGGCCCCGGTCGTCACTGCGGCCGAACTGCCTGAATTCGAAGCCCGGCTGAGCCGCAGCCGCGTGGAAGAACAGCGGGTGTCGCCGACCCTGGCCGAACAGCCGCGCGACATGCTCACTCCGATCCTCTACCTGCAGCCCGACACAGTGCGCAATCGCCGCGCACTCGGCTACGACATGTATTCGGAACCCATCCGCCGGGCCGCGATGGATCTGGCGGGGGCGAACGATCGGCCCACTGCCAGCGGGCCGATCGTCTTGCAGCAGGAAGGCGACAGCGAGGCTGCGGGCTTCCTCATATATATGCCGGTGTTCGAAGGGCTGAGCAGCACGCGCGAGCTCAAGGGCTTCATCTACAGTCCGTTCAATGCCTCGCAATTCCTCAGCTCGGCCAGCGAACTGGTCAGTTACGAGGCGGTCGGGGCGCGCTTGCTCGATACGGATGCCACGGCGGAGGTCGCGATCGCGCATAGCAACAGCTGGATCGAGGGGCGCCCCACGATCACCCGCGAACTCAGCCTCGCCAACCGGTCGATGCTGCTCGAAGTGCAGTCCGCACGCGAGGAAGGGTTGTCGGCCATGTCGATGATCACGCTGCTGTTCGGGCTGGCGGTCGCCAGCCTGCTGATGCTCGTGGCCCGCCTGCTGACCCAGCAGACGCTCGAGGACCGCCGCGCGATCAGCTGGTTCGAGGAACAAAACTCGATCCGCAACTCGCTGACGCGCGAGCTCAACCACCGGGTCAAGAACACGCTCGCCAATGTCCTTTCGATCGTATCGCTGACGCGGCGCCGGTCGCAGGACCTCGACGAATTCGCCGAAGGTCTCGACGGCCGCATCCGCGCGCTGTCGGCCACGCACGACCTGCTGACCCAGTCCGAATGGGGCACCACGCCGATCCGTTCGGTGGTCGAGGTCGAGCTCGCACCCTATGCGCGCGACCAGGACCATTCGCTCGATCTGGTGGGGCCGCATACCGAGCTGGCGCCCAATGATGCGCTGTCGCTGGGGCTCGCGATCCACGAACTGGCGACCAATGCGGCAAAGTTCGGTTCGCTCAGCGTCCCCGGGGGCGAGGTCGCGGTGCATTGGAGCCAAGTCAACGACACGCTGGCGAAAATCGAATGGATCGAAAGCAACGGGCCGCCGGTGGACAAGCCGCGCCGCCGCGGTTTCGGCACCGATCTGATCGAGAAGATCGTCGCGCATGAACTGCGCCACCCGGTCGAGCTCGATTTCTGCCCCGAAGGGGTGCGGTGCACGCTGCTGGTCCCGGTGCGCGAACCGAGCGAGTTCGAACTGCGCCGCAAGGGTCCCGCGGCGGTCGGGCGCTAACAGCACGGGTTTCGCGGCCGCAAGACCCCGCGCCGACCTCTCGCAACCACATCAATTGATCCGAGAAAAACGCGGCCCGATCGCGCCGCGTCCGGTGCCGACCGCATCGGCACGGTGCAGCCTTCGCACTGCAGGCAAAGAAAAACCCGGGCCGCAGGGACCCGGGCTTTCAAAAACCGATTGCCGGCGGGGGTTAGCCCAGCGGGCGGCTCGAGCCGAAGAACAGCGCTTGGCTGATCGCGGCACGAACGGTCTGCTCCTGGAACGGCTTGGTCACGAGATAGGTCGGCTCGGGACGGTCGCCGGTCAGCAAGCGTTCGGGATAGGCGGTGATGAAGATCACCGGAACGCTGCTGATCGCAAGGATATCGTCGACAGCATCGAGGCCCGAGGACCCGTCCGCCAGCTGGATATCCGCCAGCACCAGGCCGGGCGTCTTCTGCGCGACGACTTCCTGTGCCTGCGTGCGCGTGGCAGCAGTGCCGCAGACTTCATGGCCGAGCGAGGTCACGAGGTCTTCGAGCTGCATCGAGATGAGCGGTTCGTCCTCGATGATCAGCACGCTGGTCGACGACTCGCGGTCGATTTCCGAAACCGCTTCCTGGGCCAGCCGCTCGATATCCTCGGCCGACATATCCATGATTTCGCCCGCCTGGTCGGACGAGAAGTCCTCCAGCGTGGTCAGCAGCAGCGCTTGCCGGTTCAGCGGGGTTACCGATTTCAGCCGGTCCTGCGCCGCATTCTCATGCGTGTTGTCGCCGACGGCTTCGGGCACTTCCATATAAGCGCTCGACCAGACCTTGTTGAACGCCCGGTACAGCGGGACGCGGCCGCCTTCGAGCGATTCCTTGAGTTCGCTGTCGGCCAGTGCGGCTTCCAGCGTGGCACGTACGAATGCGTCTCCCGTGGCCTGCGAACCGGTCAGTGCGCGCGCATAGCGGCGCAGGTACGGCAGGTTACGAGCAATTTGATCACCAAGCGACATTTAGACCCCTTCCTTAAGGTGCGCGCTTCTAACGTCCCGATGGGGGTTAGGTTCCTTGGGCCGATGCCGCAACCCGCAGGTTTGACATCCATGCCGTTTCAGGCCCATTCCGGGTGCTGGGGATTGCCTGTCGAGGACTGCCGCGTTGCAAGAAATTGCCGATCCGATTGCCTGTGTCGAGTGTCCGCTCCAGTCCTGTCCGGGACTGCGCCCGCTCGAGCCGAACCAATTGTCCTACATGCAGCGGTTCAAGGACGGCGAAATCGCGCTGCAGCGCGGCGATATCCTGATCGAGGAAGGCGCGTCGCATCGCCGCCTGTTTACCTTGCTCGACGGCGTGCTCATTCGCTCGCGTGCGCTCGAGGATGGGCGCCGGCAGATTCTCAATTTCATGTTCCCCGGCGATCTGGTCGGCTTGCAAAGCGCTTTCGACGAACCGGCGACCCATACGATCGAGGCGCTGATCGACGCGCGCCTGTGCCGTTTCCGTCGCGCCGATTTCGCCGATCTCATCGCGCAGCACCCGGCGCTGGGCTACGACATCACCTGGCTGGCGGCTAAGGAAGAAACCGCGCTCGAAGGCCATATCGTTTCGCTGGGACAACGCAGTGCGCGCGAACGGGTGACCTATCTCGCGGTCTGGCTGCTCGACCGGGCGCAAGCGACCTGTCTCGCCGATCATCACAATACACTCGCGCTGCCGATCACGCAGGCGCAGATCGCGGACATGCTCGGGCTGTCGCTGGTGCATACCAACCGCACGCTGCGCCAGCTCGCGCGCGAAGGGCTGGTGGACTGGCAGTCGCGACGGATCCACGTGCCCGATCTCGACCACGCCGCCGACTATGCGCAGTTCGAGCGCAAGCAGGGCGGTGGGCGCCCATACATCTGATTGTTTTTGCTTAGGAATGTCATTTTAGGCAAAAAATTTCGCCCCGCTTGGGAACCCAGTTTCTGGCGGCGCGTATTCCTTATGTCACCGCCGAGACCCCCCCTCCCGTCCAAAGCGGCTGGTGATACGATCCCGAAAGGCCTCCGTTGCACGGCAACGGAGGCCTTTTTTCTGTCCGGTGTAGTTTCGGCAGGGTTTGTGATCCGGAACGCGCGCCTTGATCCGGCGCGTGCGGCCGCGTCTATCGCAGCGCCCCGCGCAGCCGCGAGATGATCCCGCGCGGCTTCGACTGGCGCAGCACGGCAATCAGTTCCTGCGCGTCGTAAGGCTTCTCGAGCGTGCAGCCCAGCGCGGCGATGTCCGCCGGAATGTCCTGCGGGGCGCCGGTCGAAAAGATGATCTGGGGGCTGTCGGCGCCCAGCGTGCGCACCAGTTCGGCAATCGCCCAGCCGTCGTCGCGATCGGCGAGGTGGACGTCGAGCACGATCGCTTCGGGACGCCCGTCGCGCAGGTGCTGCATGGCTTCTTCTGTCGACGCGCACAGCGCCACCCTGGCCACGCCTGCATCGAGCAGCGCCTGCTCGATCGTCATGCCGAGCACGGCGTCATCCTCGACGACCAGCACGTGGCCGGGCAGTTTGGCAGGGGCGGCCGTCTCGGGGTGCTGCGTCATCGTCTCTCGCATGGCTGGCGACACGGGCGCCGCTTTCGCCTGTCCAACGGGAGGCGGCCGGGCGCAGTTCCCGGCCCGCGTGCATTGCCGCCGGGCCGTGGCGCAATTGCGACAATCCCGCGGTCAGGAGGCAAGCGAGCGTTCGTAGATCGCATATTCGCGGTTGACCGTGCTGCCGATCGCATCGGCAATTGCCTTCATCCCCTGGTTGTCGTCGAGGATCCAGCCGATCTCCGCGCGCTTGGTCTGGTATTCGGCGATCGCCACCTCGCGGATCTGGCTGATCATCATGAAGGCCAGCTGGCTGGCGAGCCGCGAATTGTGCAGTTCGCGGCGCACCCCCATCAGCGGAACGCGCATGCCTGCACCGCTCGGCCTGCGCATCCAGCGCAGCAGACGGAGCCAGCCCAGCGGCCACAGCCTGCCGTTCACCTTGCGCAGCACATCGTTGATGTCAGGCAGGGTCAGCATGAAGGCCACCGGCTTGCCGTCGACCTCGGCGATCAAATTGATCTGCGGATGGATGATCGGCTTCAGCTTCTTGCCCGCATAGGCGATCTCGGCATTGGTGAAGGGGATGAAGCCCCAATTGTTCGACCATGCATCGTTGAGGATGGCGAGGATGGTCTCGACCTCCTCGTCCCACCGCGACAGGTCGACCGGGCGCAGGCTGATCCGCTCGTTGCGCTGGCCCGACTGGACGATCCGGCGAATCAGCGGCGGGAACCCCACCGTCACGTCGAGATCGTAGGTCAGCAGCGTCTTGGCGCGCGCATAGCCCGCGCTTTCGATCCAGTGCTGGTAGATTTCGGGATGGTGCCCCATCATGATCATCGGCGCGTGATCCTGTCCGCTTACCAGCAGGCCCGGCTCTTCCCAGATCGACATCGAAATCGGCCCGATCGCGCGGTCCATGCCCTCGCCGCGCAGCCAGTCCTCCGCCGCGCGCAGCAGCGCATGCGCCACCTCTTCGTCGGCGGCATCGAAATAGCCGAACATGCCTGCACCCGGGCCGAAACCCTGCTGGCGCGGCAATTCCAGCGCGAGGCGGTCGATATGCGCCGAGATCCGGCCGACCACCGCGTCGCCGCGCCGGGCCACGAACAGCTGGTGTGCGGCATGGCCGAAAAAGGGGTTCTTGGCAGGATCGACCAGTTCGAGCTGTTCGCCCCGCAATTGCGGCACCGCATGCGGCTCGCGCGATGCGAAGCGGCGGCCCGTATCGACGAAAAGGGCACGGCCCCGCTTGCCTTCGACCGGATCGATCACCACTTCACCATTCATTCGCGCACACCTCGTTCAGCTTGGATTAGCCCTGTGTGCGCTAGCTGATCTTTGTCAAGGAACCGCACCGCGCCGATCACTATGATCGCAACCCATCGCTGTAATGCGGGTGCGTTTTCGGCTAAGGGCCGCTCCAGGATACCAGACCATGAATGTTCAACAGACACAGATTTCGGCTGCCGATACCCTTTCGCGTCGCGAGGCGGGAAGCGGCTGGCATGCGCAAATCCCCGACGACAAGGCCATGCTGCGCGCCGCGCGCGACCTGACCAAGGATATCTCCGCCCACCGCGCGGACATCTACTGGGCCGACATGATCGCTTCGGCGCTGGTCGGCTATGGCGCGCTGGCGGGCGCGATCCTGACCGGCAGCCTG